>OJLY01000074.1_pt1 | contig 82090 bp, 73 predicted proteins | sample 1597031 | NCBI WGS metagenome assembly OJLY01 (sample SAMEA3904673, study PRJEB24821) | metagenome | biome: Builtin; feature: hospital; material: surface | place: USA | collected 2013-06-03
ACTCCGAGGGCATAGTCGCGTGGCGTGTGCATGTCGGCGGCATGCTGATCTCGGACATGGCGGAGCTGCAGCGGTCGAATGCTGAGCTGCGCCGCCAGGTGAAGCAGGACAAACGGCAGCTGTCGGAGACAACAGCGCGGGCCGATAGCGCCCGTCGTGCGGCTGACGCTGCTTCATCTGCGGCGAGCGGGGCCGTGAGCACTGCTGATGACGCGAAGCGACTCGCTGAGGCGGCGAATGCCGCGATTACTGAGGCGCTTGATGGTGCTGCAGAGGCCGAGGAGGAGGGCCGTAAGCGCGTCGAAGAGGCGCGCGAGGCCTACCAGCGTGCTGGCGAATCCTACAGTCAGGCGATTGCTGCGCTTGGCGAGATGGAGGAGCAGCTCAAGGAATCCGAGGGGCATCTCGCAGAGAATCGCGGGATTGCTGAGGAGATTAGGCAGATTCATGCGCAGGCTGAGGTGCTGCGGTCGCAGATTGATGCGGCGAATCAGCAGATGGGCGCGGCGCTAGATGATGTGGGTGATCTCACGGAGGCGGCGAAGAAAGCTGCTGGCGAGGCGAAGCAGCATTTGGATGAGTCTGCGGAGATCCGTAGCGGTGTCGATGAGCTGGCGAAGCAGGCGCAGAATGCGATTGAGCAGGGTAAGTCGTATGTGTCGCAGGCGCTTGATCATAAGCAGGCGGCGGAGTCTGCTGTGTCGCAGGCGCAGGATTTCGCTCGTGAGGCGAAGGCGCAGGCGGATAAAGCATCTGGCATCCTGAATTCGATTAGCGGTGAGAAGAAGGCGGCGAGTGATGCGCTGCGCGACGCAAAGGCGAAGCTCGGGGAACTAAACGACCTGGCTGACGAGCAGCTCACGAAGATCGACGAGGCGCAAAACGCGGTACTCAATCTGCATAGCGATGTGCTTGAGAAGCACAAGGCTGTCATGGATGCGCATGGTGAGGCGATTGAGGCCGTAGCACAGGGTGTGAAGGCCGCTGGCGCTGCCGCAGGTAGCGCGGCGATGGGCGCAATGTATGCGCAGCTGACGGCGGAGGATGCGGCGCGTGCTGCCGATTCGGCGCTTGAGGCCGCTGCCCGCAATAAGGAGTCGATTGATCTTCTCAAGGAGGCGCAGGAGGCGCTTGAGGAGTCGAATCGCAGGCTTACGAGCGCGACGAAGAAAAATCAAGAGGCCATCGACAGGCTGCGTGATGCTGGCAAGATTCAGAAGGACATCAACCAGAAGCTGAAAGACTCGGATGCGAAGCTCGCTGAGGCGCAGCGCAAGCTTGAAAAGCAGACAGAGAACCTCGATCTGGCTGTGCGGGCGACGAACAGGGCTGTGCAGGCGGTGGGTGCTGCGGCTGGTTTCGCGGCGCAGACTGGTATGCATGCGGCTGATACGGGTGAGCGTGCTGCGGCCGCTGCCGAGTCCGCGCTTGAGGCCGGGAAGCTGAATACCGAGGCGCTTCTAGCGGCGCAGTACACAATCGAGGCGAACAGGATTATTGCGGAAAACTACGCGCCGAAGACGCTTAATGTGGATATCCGGCTTAGCCCGGTTGACGGCAGGAGGGTCTTTTGGAGGGGAGTCGAGAGGTCGATTGAAGACGAGTCGGGTGTCGTCGATAAAGCTCGGGCAAAAATTGAAAGAAGTGAGGTAATTTTGCCGGTCAAAGGCGGCCCTGGCGTCCTGTTTGCCTCATTTGAAGTTGCCACCTACTTCGGGGGTGGATTGCAGGAGCGGTGGTGGGTAAATGTCAAAGATTCTATCGGCGGTGCGTTCGCTATCGATATCCCGGAGGATATGAATTTCAATGTTTCGCTCGTTGGCGTGTCTTTCCCGTTGAAGATGCTGCCGAGATATCAGCGTGAGCTTGACGCTCTGACTGCCAAGTATCGGGCTAAGGGCCTGCCTATCTAACGGTGACCGCCGGGGTGGCTGGCCACCAACCAACCTGAAAGGAGAAACAATTGACTACACCAAGTTTTGTGATGCCGTACGGCGTCACCGTCGGCGGGGCGAAAGACATGCACTGGCTGACCAGTGTCACTGGCACGTCAGCCAATGTTGATCTGCCGGAGGGGCCGTGTCGTGTCGTGTCCTCATGGGCAGGACCGGAGCAGGCAGACCTTGTCCTGCTTCACTCGAACGGGGGAAAGAGCACACTGGATACTATCGAGAAAAAGGCGGGGGGGGTCTCGCAATTCTCGGATGGTCACAGTGGGCGCTATCAAGGGCGACCAAGTGCGCCTCGAGGCTTCTCCGCGCACTACAACGGACGCTACCGGCACTATCGAGGTTTACCCCATCCCGTCCGACTGACCTCCGGGGCGGTGGTGTAGGTGACCGCCGCAAACGTGGACTTCGGCGCACTGCCGGAAATCAAATCGTACGCAGCAGCGACCGAGGGCGGGAACGTCAATCTGACAGGAGAGGGGAGTTTCTACCTCGCTCTGCCGGAGGGCGTTTCCACCATTACAGTCAACGGGGCGCAGTCGAGCCTGGACGTGCACTTAGCAACCACAGGGTCAGCGTCGGCGCGCTACGTGTCGCGGGAAACATCGGCGGGGCAGACGCTTGTGTTGTCGAACGTGGCGGTTCCCGCCGGCGAGACGCGCTACCTGCATGTCAGGGCGAACGGAGCCTGCGACGTGGGCGTGACCATCATCACCTACCCGCTGGCGTAGCTGCGGGGGGGGGGATCAGTAAATGACATCCCCTATTTCAATGCCGGAGATCATCACGTATTCGATAGTGTCCAAGGACGCGGTGGTCTCTTTCCCGCGCGGTGGCTCGTACCTGCCCCTCTACACGGGGGTGCAGACTATCTCGGTGACGGTGCGCGGCGGCACCGGCTCCGTCCACCTGTCCACGAGACCGGGCTACAAGGCGCGGTACCTCACGCGGCAGATGGCCGACGGCCAAACGGTTGTCCTGCCGAACGTCGCTCGACCGGAAGGGGAGAACAGGTACCTGTCGTTCTACTCGAACACCGACGGGGCCGATTACTCGGTAATGATCATCAAGTATTAGCCGCCTCCGCTGCGGGGGGGGGGATGTCTAAATGAATACCCCGTACCCCGAGTTTGCCGTCGCGTCGTATGTGCTTGCCGCTGCGGACGAGAACGAGTCAGGAAAATGGATGAAAATCCTTACCAAGTCCCGCTCGGACTCTACCGTGAACATCCCGGATGGGTCTTCTACCTGCACGTTCTCGAACACTTCCCCGCGTGCAATCACCATTGGCCCGCGCATCGTGTACGGCAACACGCAGGTGGTGTTCCTCCCGCAGCAGGAAGTGCAACCCGGCAAAAGCGTAATGTTCAAGATCAACGCTTCCGGCAACTGCTATTTGTCGATTATCCAGCAGGTTTGGGTGGATCCGAAGGGCCAGTTCGGATTGGAGATCATCACCATGCCGCCTGCCACGAGCTAGCAGCACAGGGGGTGGCGTAATGGCCACCCCGAACTTTGAAAAGCTGCTGCCCGTCACCTACACGGGCGTTTTCGATGGCAGGAATGGGCGCAACGCGACGTTCACCGTTGGCCGGTCGCCGCTTACGCGACCAGAGTGCCCGTTTACCGGGCAGGTGATGGTGCAGATCACTTCCGGCAGCAAGAAAGCTATCAATGGATACGCAGACGGGGGTGGGTACCGCTATACGAAGATTGCTGGCCCTACCGGCACGGAAAACGCCTGGCGCGTCACCTACGTCATCGCCGTACGCCCCGGCATGAAAGTCAAGGCCTACCCCTATCTCGTGGGCGAGCCTGCGGAAGAGGACATGAATACGCCCGTGGCTATCACGTTTACCCCGCTCGGCCAACACGAAACCTAGCCCCTACCAGGCGGTGGGGGTCAACCAATTTTGAAAGGAATTTTTGTATGTCTGATTTTGCGACGTTGGATGAGCTCGGCGCGGTCGTGGACCGGCTGCAGCGCTCTGATATTCCGGAGGCCGCGCGTGTCGTGGTGCGGCTGCTGACTGACAGCGAGCTGCTGGACCACCGTATTTGGGCGTCGGAGGATGAGCCGAAACGCCGGGCTGCTGAATTGTCGAAAGCGGAGGGGGCAACGGATGCGGTTCGTGAAATGCGCGCGGCGGTTCCTGCGCTCGCCCCGTCTGCCGCGGTGGTCCCGGAGGATTCCCCGTGGCATGGACGGGAAAACATTTTGCAGTGGGAGGCGGGGAAGCCGTTCATTTTCGGGGACCTTGTGCTGGATGAGGGTGTGGTGTACTCGGTGACCTCCCGGGAGCCGGTGCTCACCCCGCCCGATTCGGACTCCGACAATTGGTCGGTGGCTGAACCACCCCAAGCGGCACCGGAGGATGACCCGGCGGGCGATGAACTGCCGGCGGCGGGCCCGGAATACGTGGTGGCGACCACCAGTGATGATTCCGCCCTTGACGGTGACGATGAGTTACACGAATAGGAGGAGCCTATGACCACAATGCCAGTCCAAAAGGGCTTCTACGTGACATCCAATTTCGGGCAGCGCACCGACGGGTTTCACTGGGGTACTGACTTCGGCCACACTGGCGGTTCCGGTGGCAAGCCGGTTTTCGTAGTGAAGAGCGGTGTCGTGACCCGCGCAGGAGCCGCATCAGGTTTCGGACGCTGGGTCACCATTGATCACCCTGCCAGCAATGGCGGAGGCGAAACCGTCTATGGCCACATCGTCCCCGAAGTACATCCAGGGCAACGAGTTCGCGAGGGCCAGCGCATTGGACACATTGACCCGAACCGGGCGACAAATGGCAACGTGGCTCCGCACTTGCACCTGGAATGGCACCGCTACTCGTGGGTGCCACCGGGCGCGGGCCGCCTCAACCCGATGGACATGCTCAAGGGTGCGAGGTGGCCAGACGACACACCGCCATCTGTGCGCGCAGCTACCGCTGTCGCCGCGGGCGTCCTGGACTGGTCGCCGCGCTTCAACTTCGGTAAGCCCAGGCCGACCCACCATATTAAAAACATCATCATCCACGTCACCGTCAGCGCCCCAGGCACCCCAGCGGAGAACGTGGCCACCTACCAGATCGATAGCCGCTCCGGCTCATACCACGAGCTGACCGACACCACGATCAAGCACCTGATCGAGAACACCGACGACTGGCTCACCTGGTCAACCGGCAACTACGGCAACGACATCGGTTTGCACCGCTCATTCGTGATGTGGGGCACCGAAACCCGCGCCCAATGGCTCAAATACGACGCCATGCTGCGCGAAGCAGCCAAACGCGACGCCGAGTGGTGCCGAAAGTACAACATCCCCCCGGTCAAGCTGTCCGCAGCTGACCTGCGCGCCGGGAAGAAGGGCTTCGCCGGCCACCTGGAAACCGGCCTGGCGTGGGGCGGCACAGACCACGTCGACCCAGGCACTGGGTTCCCGTGGGACGTGTACCTGGGCTACGTCCGCGACTACCTCAATGGCACCAACAAGAAGGAGGGCGACATGCTCACTAAAAAGTTCTTCACCGACTTCATCAAGGGCTTCATCGGTCCGGTCATCTCCGACGTTAAAGACGTCCGCCAGCAGCTCACCGGCGGGCGCGACGCCGGCGAGTATCCCGGCTGGTCCATCTCCCAGCTTGTGCGGAACTACCAAGCCAAGCCTGGGGACAAGGGCACTATCCCGGAGATGCTGGCCGTCGCACTTACCGAGCTCCAGGAGCTACGCGCCGACGTCAACGAAATCAAGGAGGCACGCTAAATGAACCCGCAGATTCAACACGCTGTCGAGAATGCGCTCGCCGCGCAGCCGTGGTACGTACGCCGCAAAGACACCATCACCGCTCTCGCCGGCACCATGCTGCAGCTCGCAAACGTGGCAGTGGCCTACACCGCAGACGGCCCAGAATGGGCAAGTGTCGCAGTAGCCCTGCTCATTGGCCTCTGTCAGATTGTCGTTCACGCTGGCACACCGGGGGCGATCACCCCGTCCATGGCCACCCGGATCGACAACCAGGCCCCTGAGATCGTGGACGAGGGCGGACTAGCGGCAGGCGCGGAAGCCAACGAGCTTGCCGGGTTGGCGATGGCTAACCCGCATGACCTGGACTACACCCCCGATCCGTCCGCACATGACGGGGGTAGCGCCCGCTACGAGGGGGCGCACCGTGCGGATTAGGCAGGCTAGGCAGCGGTGCGCGTCCATGATCCAGCGCTGGTTACCGCGCCTGCTCGCCCTCTACTGGGCAAAATGGGCCGTTCAGACCACCATCGCCTACGTCGAAACCGTCCCACCCCAGCTCGTCGGAGTCGACAGTGTCACTCCCGTCCCACTCTGGCTGATATGGATAGTGCCCGCCATCATGCTCGCACTCGGAGTCGCTATCCCGCCGAAAGCAAGCGCCCGCTCGCAGAATGTTGCCCGTGGCCTGCGGATCGGCGGCACATTCCTGCTCTCTATTGGCCTGATCGTGTGGACAGCAGCGTTTTACCTCGACCCACCACGTGGCTGGGTCAGCGCAAAAAATTACGAGGCGCTGGCGGTGATGGTCGCATTCACGTCGTGGTTCATTGCTCGTGATGAGACAGGCAGAAAGCAGGTGGTGCGTGAGTGAGCGCGGAGATTCTTGTCGGGCTGATCTCGCTCATCGGCGGCATCATCGTCGCTGCTATTGGCTGGCTGGGCAGGCGGGATGAGACGACGACGACGGCGTCGGAGACTTTGATTAATGGGCAGTCGGCCCGGATCGACAAGTTGGAGAGTCGCCTGGATAGTGTGGAGTCGGCTTTGCGTGAGACTCGTGAGGAGCTGCAGGCGATTCAGTCGCATGCGGGTGACCTGCGTGACGCGCTGCGCCGTGCGCTGGTGTGGATTAGTGAAGCTCTTGAGCATTTCCGCTCGCCGGATTCGATTGCCCCGCCGGAGGAGCCGGATGTGGAAGCGTGGCGGGAGCTTATCGAGTCCCCGCCTAGGGCGCGTAATCCGCCCAAGACAGGGAGTCTGTGACTCTGAACTGTTAAGAATTTCTTGACAGTTCAGAGTGTCATTGACCACATCGATCAAAGACCACAAAAAGACCACGCGCCCAACTGGGCTTTGGATAAATGCAGGTGGCTGCCTGAGTAGCGTCAATTCCCCTTAGCTCCACTGGATGAAACCTCCAGGTCACACGGCCTGGAGGTTTCTTCGTGTTCGTGCAGGTCGTGGGGGAACTGGTCCAAATGGAGCAAGCTCTGTTTAGGGGATCTGGTTTTGCGCGACCTGGTGTTTTGTGGGCGGGGCAGGTCCAAATGGAGCTAGCTCCGTTTAGGATGTCCGGTTTCGCGCGACCTGGCGTTTTGCGGGTGGGACAGGTCTAAATGGAGCTAGCTCCATTTAGGTAATGGGTGTTATGTGCATGAAGCTTTTGGACACGGAGTCCAATGACTTATTGGACAAGGAGCGACGATTACTACGTAGCCCCGCAGGCTCGCGCTGTTCGCTGCGAAGAGATACGTCAGCGTATCCTTGCACCGCTATTACCGGCCTGACAGGAGGACCCCGTGACCACTGAGAAGCTTCGCCGCGCAGTCCTTATCGTTGCGCTGCTGAATCTGGCGTACTTCTTCGTGGAGTTCATCGCCGCGTTGGCGATTGGGTCGGCGTCGCTTGCCGCGGATTCCGCCGACTTCCTCGAGGACACAGCGATTAATCTGCTCGTCTTCTTCGCGGTGGCGTGGCCCGCGCACCGCCGCCGGGTGGCCGGCAGCGTGCTTGCTGGGCTGATCCTCATTCCGGCGGTCGCGGCGATCGTCATGGTGGTGACCAAGATCCTCAACCCTGTCCCGCCCTCGCCGGAGGGGCTGACCGGCGTGGCGCTGGGCGCGTTGGCAGTCAACCTCATTTGCGCGGTGATCCTGCTCAAGCTGCGTGACCAGGGATCCTCGCCGGCGAAGGGAGCGTGGCTGGCTGCGCGCAACGACGCGCTGGCGAACGTGCTCATCATCGTCGCGGGCCTGCTCACCTTCGTATGGCCGACTGCCTGGTTCGACATCGTGGTCGGGGCGATCATCGCCGCGATCAACCTTTCGGCGGCTAAGGAAGTGTGGGAGGAGTCCCGCGAGGAGCACGCCTCGGTGGAGGAGGCCTTCGAGGATATGGGCGAGTGTTAGTCGCCCCACACTCCGGATGCGCCGCGGCGCCAGGTGCCGACGAGGTTGGTGTCCACGATGCCGACGGACTCCATGAGCGCATACATGGTCACCGGGCCGACGAAGGTAAAGCCCCGCTTCTTCAGATCCCGAGCCAGTGCCTTCGACTCGGGCGAGAAAGTGGGCACTTCTTCCGCCGTGCGCGGACGCGGGGTGGCCTCGGGTTTGTAGGACCAGATGAGTTCGCCGAGGTGCGTGCCCTCGTCGCGAAGTGCAACGGTCGCTTTCGCGTTCGTGATGGCGGCGTTGAGTTTCTGCCGGTTGCGGATCAGCGACGCGTTGTCCATCAGGTGATCGATCGATTCCATCGCGGCGACCTTGTCCGGATCGAACCCGAAGAAGGCGTCGCGGAAGGCCTCGCGTTTGGACAGAATGAGACGCCAGGACAGTCCGACTTGGAATCCTTCGAGGCAGAGGCGCTCGAAGAGCGACGCTTCGTCGAAAAGCGGCATGCCCCACTCGGTGTCATAGTAGGTGCGCAGCAGCGGGTCGGTGGCGGCCCAGGGCGGGCGCACCAGGCCGTCGTCGCAGGTGATGGGCAGGAACTTGGGTTCTTCGTAGAAATTGTTCATATATATTTGACTCAATTTATGGCGCTTCGGTTCCATCGGTAGGGTAATTGGCATGAACAGGCCCGCCGTTCGAGACTTCGCCCTCCTGCTGATGCGCCTGGTCGTTGGGGCAGTTTTCATCGCCCACGGCTACCAGCATTGGTTCGCCTCCGGTATGAGCGCAACCGCCCAGGAATTCGCCCGCTTTGGCGTGCCGCAGCCTACCTTAAGCGCCTACGTCGCTGGGACCGTGGAGCTTATCGGCGGCACTTTCCTGGTGATCGGCCTGCTCACTACGATCGCTGCGTCGTTGCTGCTCTTGCTCACTGTCGCAGCCACCTACTTTGTGCACCTGGGCAACGGTTTCTTCGTCGCCGACGGGGGCATGGAGTACACCTTGGTGCTTGCCGCGGCGCTGTTCTCGCTCGTAGTCTTCGGCACCGGCCGCGCGAGCTTGGATGGGGTGTTGACCCGTGATTAGCCACGAACAGGTCCAGGCTGCGCTCTCGGCGCGCATCGACGGCGAGGCACCGGGCCTCGAGGACTCGCTTATCGACGCCCACCTGGCCTCCTGCGCCGAGTGCACCGCTTTCTGGGAGCGCTCGCTCGCGCTTTCGGAAAAGGTGCGCTTCGCCGAAGTCGACGGCGGGATGGCCCCGCCGGGCGACCTGTCCGAAGTTATCCTGGCCGGGGTGGACGAGAAGTGGCGCAAGCTGGCGCAGCGCCGCCTGGTCACCCTCGCGATCGGTCGGATCGCGCTGGTTATTGCCGCACTGGTGTGGGCCTGGTGGGCGGTGCAACCGCTGTTGGGCGCTGATTCGACAGATGGGCTAATGACCTCGACCGCAGCGGTGCGCTTCGGCGTGGCGCTCGCGCTTGGAGTCAGCGCGTGGCGGCCGCGGCAGATCCCCGGCGTGCTGCTCATCGTGGGCACGATGTTCACCTTTACCGCCGGTTTTGCGGTGCGCGACTGGGTCCTCTCCATCGGCGAGTTCGTCCCCAGCATCGTGTTCATCCCCCTATTTACGCTTCTCGGGTTGGTGTGGACCTGGGTGGCGGACCGCGGCATTGAGATCCGCCGCGCTTGGCACCTGCTCGACGCCAACCCGAGCTAGCGCGCTACTTCCAGCTGGGCAGCCACATAAGCGACTGGAAGTAGCCCTCCGGGATCATGTAGCCGTAGAAGATAGGCGAGAAGTAGAGGAAGTTGGCTACCACCAGCGCCAGGTAGGCAAGGACAGCCAGCTGGCCGGAGCGCAAGTCACTCCCCGCCACCCGGCGCACGAAGGCATTGCCGGTGGGCGCGCCCTTCTTCGCGATGTTGCCAAGTACTAGACCTAAGAGCACCGCGGTAAAGGGCACCAGGGCGGTGGCGTAGAAGAAGTACATCTGGCGATCGAAGGCCGCAAGCCAGGGCAGGAAGCCAGCCATGAACGCCACGAGCGGCAGGATGACGCGGTAGTCGCGGCGGGTGATCCACACCCACGCGGCCCACAGCAGGACCGGGATGGTCAGCCACCAGATTGCGGGGGTGCCGAAGAGGTAGATCATCTCCCGGCAGGTGTTTCCGTCACCACAGCTCAAGTCGGTGTTGGAGTAGTAGAGGATCGGGCGCGATGCCACCAGCCAGGCCCAGGGCTTGGAATCCCACGGGTGGGAGTGCCCAGACGAGGAGGTCAGCGAGCCGTGGAACTCGAGGACCGAGAAGTGGTAGTAGAGCCATTCCGCGGCTGGCGAGGGCAGGGAGGTCAGCCACGGCCACTCAGAGTTCGCCACGGTGCCGTCTGCGACCGAGTGGCGGTACACCGAGGTCTCGGAGGCGAACCAGGCGCGCCAGGACCAGATGTACAGCAGCGCTGGAACCAGCACGATCGAAGCAAGCGCGGAGGGCACATCGCGCAGCAGTGCACCCGCCAGCGGCTTCTCCACGCCGTAGCGCTTGCGCAGCCACAGGTCCCAAAATGCCGAGAGCAGGCCATAAAACGCGATGTAGTACAGGCCCGACCACTTCACCCCAAGCGCGAGGCCGAGCAGCACGCCCGTGGCGAAGCGCCACCAGCGGAAACCCAGGCGTGGGCCGAGCGGGCCCGCGTCATCTAACTTGCCCGTGAGGTACGCGTCGTGCCACCGCCTATGCACCTGCTGCATGTCGCCGGCCAGCGTCCAGGCCGCGGCCACGACGAAGAAGACCTGGAACATGTCGAGCATGCCGAATTTGGCGGCGACCAGCAGCACCCCGTCGAAAAGCGCAATGGTGCCCGCGAAGATACCGATGGTGGTGGACTGACTCAGTCGGCGCGCAATGAGGAAGACAAACACGATGGTCGCCGCCCCGAAAAGCGCGGTAAACAGGCGCCAGCCTAGTGGTGCGTAGCCGAAGAACTGCTCGCCCCACGCCAGCAGTTGTTTGCCCAGCGGCGGGTGCACGACCAGGCCGTAGCCCGGGTTGGACTCGATACCACCGAGTACCGGGTTGATGTAATCGCGCACCATGTCCCAGGCCTGCGGCACGTAGTGCTTCTCATCAAAGACCGGCGTGCCCTCTGAGGTGGGCTGCGTCAGGCCAAGGAAGCGGGTAAAGAGCGCCAAGACCCCGATCACACTCGCGGCGATCGTGTCGCGCCGGGCCCACGGCACCGTGTTCGGCGCGGCGGGTTCGGGGCGCTTCGGCCGCCAACGCTTCGCGGCAGGGGCTGGGGCAGCGGGGGACACTTGGGTACTCACGGACAAGGATCTTACTGTGTCGTGCGTATGCTTGAGGTTTATGGTTGCCTCGACAGATCTGCCCCAGGACGCGCTCCCTACTTCGGGCGTGGTGCTCGCCGCAACCCCGCTGGGCAACATCGGTGATGCCAGCCAGCGCCTGCGCGAGATGTTAGAGCGCGCCGAGGTGATCGCCGCGGAAGATACGCGGCGGACCCGGGCGCTGGCCACAGCCTTAGGGGTGAACCCGCGCGGAAAGTTCGTCTCCAATTTTGACCACAACGAGGCCGCGCGCACCGACTCGCTGCTGCGCGCGGCGCGCTCCGGGGTGGTGCTGGTGGTCACGGACGCTGGCATGCCGATCGTGTCTGATCCGGGCCTGAACCTGGTCGCCGCGGCGCACGACGCGGGCATCCCCGTCACCTGCCTGCCCGGCCCGAGCGCGGTGACGACGGCGCTCGCGCTGTCAGGACTCAATGTTGGGCATTTTCTTTTCGACGGCTTCGCGCCCCGCAAACCTGGCGCCAAGGACACCTGGCTGCGCTCGCTGGTGGGACAAGAGCGCGCCATCTGCTTCTTCGAGTCGCCGCACCGCACCGCCGACACCCTGGCGCGGGCAGCAGAGATCCTGGGAGCGGATCGCCGGGCCGCCGTGTGCCGCGAACTGACCAAGACCTTTGAGGAGGTCAAGCGTGGCACGCTCTCCGAGCTGGCGCAGTGGGCCGAAGAAGGCGTGCGCGGTGAAGTCACCGTGGTGATTGAGGGCGGCCGCGCCGCGGTGGAGGAACCCGCTGACCTGGTCGGGGAGGTGCTCGCGCGGGTTGAGAGCGGCGATCGAATGAAGGATGCGTGCAAGGCCGTCGCCAAGGCGCACGGGGTCAAAACTGGCGAGTTGTATGACGAGGTGCTTGCAGCGAAGAAATAGGTGGCGTGACACCTATCCTGCTTGTCCCCGGTTCGTGCTTGGGCTTCGATTACGTTACCCTGCAAAAGTCATATGATTTTACCGCTAAAATTCAAGGAGTGATCAATGTCTCAGCGTGAGACTGGTCTGGATCCGCACGATCCAGACGCAGAGCCGCGGAGCGAAGATCCGCAGATTGGAAACGATTCCACAGACCCCACGCCCTCGGCAGCTGGTGAGCTCGCCTCGCTGCTGGACGCTGATAGCTCGGGCGCGCGCGGCAACTACCTCGATCCGGAAGAACAGGTCGAGCGCAAGGCCGACGCGGCAGATGCTCCGGTGGACTGGGGCATCATTGCTCCCATCGCTGTGTTGGTCGTGGCCATGGTGGCCTGGGGCCTATTGGCCCCGGAGAACTTCTCCAATTTTGCTGACGTGGCCTTCGGCTGGGTCATTGACAACTTGGGCTGGGCCTTCGTGCTCGGCGGCACCATGTTTGTGCTCTTCGTCATCGTGATCGCCTGCTCCAAGTTCGGTGCCATCCGCCTGGGAACGGCCGATGAGCGGCCGGAGTTTAAGACAAGCTCTTGGATCGCCATGATGTTTGCCGCTGGTATGGGCATCGGTCTGATGTTCTACGGTGCGTCCGAGCCGCTGTCGATGTACCTTGACGGGGTTCCAGGTCACCAGCCACACGAGGTGGGTACCGGCATGGCGCAGACGATGTTCCACTGGACGCTCCACCCCTGGGCGGTCTACGCCATCATCGGCCTCGCAATCGCGTACTCCACGTTCCGGCTCGGCCGCAAGCAGCTGCTGTCGAGCGCGTTTATTCCGCTGATCGGCCAGAAGGCCGCAGACGGTGTACTGGGTAAGTTCATCGACGGTTTCGCCATCTTCGCCACCATCTTCGGCACGGCCTGCTCCCTGGGTCTTGGCGCACTGCAGATTAGTGCTGGCCTGGAAGCCTCCGGCTTTGTGGACAACCCCTCTGACACGCTGATCATCGGCATCGTCTCAGTACTGCTGCTCGCATTCCTTCTGTCGGCGATGTCTGGCGTGTCCAAGGGCATCCAGTGGCTGTCCAACTCCAACATGGTCGTGGCTTCGGTGCTGGCAATCTTCGTGTTCGTCTTCGGGCCGACCGTCGCTCAGCTCAACATGCTGCCGACGGCGGTGGGCACCTACCTGCAGAACTTCTTTGAGATGGCAGCCCGCACCGCCGAAAGCGCTGACGGCGAGGCAGGCGAGTTCCTGTCTGGTTGGACCATCTTCTACTGGGCCTGGTGGATCTCCTGGTCTCCGTTCGTGGGCACCTTCCTGGCGCGCATTTCCCGCGGCCGCACGATCCGCGAGTTCTGCCTCGGCGTCATGCTCGTCCCGGCTGGCCTGTCCACCGTGTGGTTCGCCATCTTCGGCGGCACCGCGATCAAGATGGAGCAGGAGGGCAACTCCATCTACGGCGAGGGCTCCTCGGAGGAGCAGCTGTTTAACCTGCTGCACAACCTGCCCGGTGGCGTCATCATGGGCGTGTTCGCTCTGATCCTGCTGGCCACCTTCTTCATCACCTCGGCGGACTCTGCCTCCACGGTAATGGCGTCGATGTCGCAGAACGGCAAGTCGGACGCGAAGCCGTGGCTCGCCGCGATGTGGGGCGTTGCCACCGCTGGTGTCGGCCTGACCCTGCTGATCTCTGGCGGCTCGGACGCGCTGAACTCGCTGCAGTCGGTGACCATTGTCGCCGCCACCCCGTTCTTGCTCATCCTGATCCTGCTGATGTTTGCGATCGTGAAGGATCTGTCCAACGACACGATCTACCTGGATCACAAGGAACAGGAGCGCTTCGCGCGCCAGCTGGCTATCGAGCGTCGCATGCACCGCGACCAGCGCGAGCTGGAGCAGAAGAAGGAGCAGGTCAAGCGCGTCCTTGGCGGTAAGCGGAACTAGCTTCTGTCTTGAATCCGCATCTCCCCAGCACCCTCGTGAAGAGGCGCTGGGGATTTTCTATGCCCGGATTCGCCGCGAGCCTGGCGTTGATTATGCTTAATTACCATGACTGCATCTGAGAACGTTCTTGTCTGCGTTGCCTGGCCTTACGCCAACGGCCCGCGCCACATTGGCCACGTCGCTGGCTTCGGCGTGCCCTCCGACGTGTTTGCCCGCTACCAGCGAATGTGCGGCAAGAACGTGCTCATGGTCTCCGGCACGGACGAGCACGGCACGCCGCTTCTGGTGCAGGCGGACAAGGAAGGCGTGAGCGTCAAGGAGCTCGCGGACCGCTACAACGCGCAGATCGTCGAGGACCTCGCCGGCCTGGGCCTGTCTTACGACCTCTTTACTCGCACCACCACCCGCAACCACTACGCGGTGGTCCAAGAGCTGTTCAAGGGGCTCTACGCTAACGGCTACATGATCAAGGAGACCACGAAGGGCGCGATCTCCCCGTCGACCGGACGTACCCTGCCGGACCGCTACATCGAGGGCACCTGCCCGATCTGTGGGGCTGACGGCGCGCGAGGCGACCAGTGCGACGACTGTGGCAACCAGCTTGACCCGGCAGACCTGATCAACCCGGTGTCCAAGATTAACGGCGAGACCCCGGAGTTTGTGGAGACCGAGCACTTCATGCTGGATCTGCCCGCGATGCATGACGCACTCGCGCAGTGGCTGGAAACCCGCAAGGAGTGGCGCCCCAACGTGTTGAAGTTCTCCCTGAACCTGCTGGAGGACATGCGTCCGCGCGCGATGACGCGCGACATCGACTGGGGTATTCCGATCCCGGTGGAGGATTGGCAGGACAACCCGTCGAAGAAGCTCTACGTCTGGTTCGACGCCGTCGTGGGCTACCTCTCTGCCTCCATCGAGTGGGCCGCGCACACCGGTGACCCGGATGCGTGGAAGACCTTCTGGCAGGACCCGGCCACCGAGGGCTACTACTTCATGGGCAAGGACAACATCACCTTCCACTCCCAGATCTGGCCGGCCGAGCTGCTCGGCTACGCGGGCAAGGGGACGAAGGGCGGCGAGACGCACGAGCTCGGTGAGCTGAACCTGCCCACCGAGGTGGTCTCCTCCGAGTTCCTCACCATGTCCGGTTCCAAGTTCTCCTCCTCTAAGGGCGTGGTCATCTACGTTAAGGACTTCCTCAAGGAGTTCGGCCCGGACCCGCTGCGCTACTTCATCGCGGTGGCCGGTCCTGAAAACAACGACACAGACTTCACCTGGGATGAGTTCGTCCGCCGCGTGAACAACGAGTTGGCGAACGGCTGGGGCAACCTGGTCAACCGCACCGTGTCGATGGCGCACAAGAACTTCGGTTCCGTGCCGACCCCGGGCGATCTCACTGATTCGGACCACCGCATCCTGGATCTGGCGGAGCAGACATTCGCCACCGCAGGTGAGGACCTGTCCAAGGCTCACTTCAAGGCTGCGATTACCAAGATCATGCACGTCGTCGGCGAGGCGAACGCGTACATCGCCGAGCAGGAGCCGTGGAAGCTGGCTAAGGATGACAGCCAGCGCGAGCGCCTGGCCACCGTGCTGTGGACCGCGCTGCAGGTGGTCTCCGACTGCAACGCGATGCTCACCCCGTTCCTCCCGCACATCGCGCAGCAGGTCCACGAGACCTTAGGGCGCACCGGCGTGTGGGCTGCCACCCCGCGCATCGAGGAGGTCACGGACGACGCAGACTACGAGCTCGTCGGCACAGGCCTGCCGGAGAAGGGGCAGAAGTACCTGACCATTACCGGCGACTACACCGACCAGCAGGCTGTGTGGGGCCGCGTGAACATCGAGGCCGGCACCGAGCTTGCCAAGCCGAAGCCACTGGTGGCCAAGCTCGGCCCGGAGCTGGGCGAGACCGGCCCCGAGTGGGCACCTGTGCAGTAATCAATGCCTGAACAGCAATCGCTGGAATTTGGCGGACGCACACGCACGTGGGTCGAGGTCCCTGGCGAAGACACCGGCACGCTGATCCTGTTCCTGCACGGCTCTCGCCAATCCGGCAACGTCGCGCGCAATTTCACGGATCGCTCCTTCGAGTCGCTCGGCCACACCGTCCTCTACCCGGACGGGGTAGGCCGGCACTTCAACGACGCGCGCCGCGGTTTCCAGGAGTCGGCGCGCACACTCGACATCGATGACGTCGGCTTCCTCACCGAATTAGTTGCGCGGTACCCGCACGAGCGCGTCATCGGGTGTGGCTTCTCTAACGGCGGCCAGATGCTCATCCGCATGCTTCTCGACGCCCCGCGCACCCTGTCCGCCGCCGCACTCTTCGGTGCCTCCATGCCTACCGAGGACAACACCTTGCCGCCAAAGGGATCTTGGCACCCGACTCCGATTCTCTCCGTGCAGGGCACCGCCGACCCGCTCGTTCCGTACGAGGGCGGCATGGCCGGCATCGGTGGCAACAATCGTGGCATGACCCGCTCGGCGCACGACTCCGCCGAGTATTTCGCGAAACGTAATGGAGCACAGCTGCACAGCGAGACCCATCTGAGCGAGCACGTCACCCTAGACACCTGGGAGGGCGCCGCCCCGGTCCACCTGGTCACCATCGAGGGGTTTGGCCACATGGTGCCGTGCTCCAAGGAACTCGACCCGCGCTTGGGCCCGGGGACCCGCGAGGTGACGGGGGCGGGGCTCGTCGAGAAGCTCTTGCTCTAGCGCTTCAGGAACTGCTTGATGAAGGTGGTGAGCTTGCCCGGCGCCTCGTCCTCGAAGCGGGTGTCCACGATCACCAGGGGTGCAGCGTATTTCGGCTCGGCGTCGTCTACATTGCGGGCGACGACGAGGTCGGTGCCGTAGTCGTCGATAAGCAAGCGCCACGCAAAGCCGTGGTCGCGCACGAGCGCCGCACCGAGCGCGGTGCCGAAGATGCGGGCGGTCTCGCCGCGCGGGTAGCCGCGGCGCACGTCGGCGGGAAGCCCGAGGTAGTAGGCGAGGGTGTCCTCGAAGCTTTTTACTACCGCGTCGACGTCGCCGTTAATACCGCGGCCCGCGGCCTCAGCCAGGTCGCGGTCGAGCTGGGCGCGGGTCTGCGAGTCCAAATCTGTAAATGCCATAGGCTCTACTGTATGAGCAAAAAGAAGCCACGCCCCACACCAGTTCCTGCCGAGCGCATCGCCAAGCTTATCGACGCCCACACGCACCTCGCCTCGACCGGCGCCCGCACCCAAGCGGAAGTGGATGCGATCGTGAGCCGGGCACTCGATGCCGGCGTCGAGAGGATGTGCACCGTCGGCGATGGGCTGGAGGAAGCCGAGCTGGCACTGTCTGCTGCGCATATGAACGAGAGAGTTTTCGCCGCGTGCGCGATTCATCCGACACGCGCGCACGAGCTTGACGAAAGCGCTCGCACCCGTCTGCGCGAGATGGCCGCGGATGAGCGCTGTGTGGCGGTGGGGGAGACCGGCATTGATACCTACTGGCTGAAGCACGACGCAGAAAGAACTGCCCCACTTGAGGTGCAGGAGGAGGCGCTGCGCTTCCATATCGAGCTGGCGGTGGAAAGCGGCAAGACGCTGATGATCCACAACCGCGAGGGCGACGCGGAGCTGATGCGGATCCTGGCGGACGCGCCCGCCCCGCGCGAGGTGATCCTGCACTGCTTTTCGTCGCCAGTGGAGGTGGCGCGCGAGGCGATTGAGCGCGGCTACGTGTTGAGCTTCGCGGGCAATGTGACATTTAAGCGCAACGATGGGCTGCGCGAAGCCGCGAAGCTCGCCCCGGCCGGCCAGCTGCTCATTGAAACCGACGCGCCGTACATGACACCGGAGCCCTTCCGTGGCACAAGGAACGAACCAGCCCTGATCGGGCACACGGCGAAGGTCGTTGCAGAAGCGCGCGACATGCCGGTCGAGGCGCTCGCAGAGGAGGTCTCGGCGACCTTCGATCGCGTGTTTAATCTGTGACCAAAGTTGTGTCTGAGGTGCGGGAAGAGTCCTGTGGGCGCTCAAATGTGTCATGCGACACGCGCAATGGTCACAGTCTTGTAAACGCCGCGTTGTTACCGTATTGTTACCGCATTAGTACACGGTTGTATCTCGCAGAAAGAATCCTTTTTCGCTTATGTCCCGCAGCTCTTCCCGCACCCCCGCCGTCAAGCGCGTCGTCGCCAGCACCGTCGCCGGTGCGGCCATTGTTGGTAGCGCCACCGCCGCCGTCGCCTCCCAGAAAGACATCACCGTCGATGTCAACGGTGAAGCGAAAACCATCTCCACCTTCTCCGGTGATGTGGACAAGGCGCTTCAAGCCGCGGGCGTCGAGGTCACGGACGCTGACCTGGTTTACCCGGCACCTGGCCAGAAGCTGGCCAACGGCGACACGCTCACCGTGCGCACGGCCAAGCCGGTCGCTGTCGTCGTTGACGGCGTGGCGCAGGAGCTGACCTCTACCGCCGCCACCGTGGGCGACCTGCTGGACGAGGCCGGGATGGCAGCCAACGCCGCCACGGACATCGACCGCGACCAGCCTGTCACTGAAGGCCTCAACGTGGACGTGACGACCCCGAAGATCGTTTCCATCAACGACGGCGGCGCGGTGACTTACACCTCCGCAGCAGCGAAGACGGTGGGCGACCTGCTCACCGAGCGCGGGATCACCTTCGACTCCAATGATCGCCTCAACGTCCCGCTGGACGCGCAGGTGACCCCGAACATGCAGATCAACCTGGACCGCGTGGAGATCGTCAAGGACCGCGAGATCGTCGACGTGAAGGCCCCGGCCAAGTACATCGACGACCCGGAGATGGAAGAGGGCACCGAGGAGGTCCGCGAGGAGGGCGTGCTGGGCGAGAAGCAGGTCATCCGCCACACCGTGCTGGTCAACGGACAGCCGGAGGACACTTTCGTCGCCTCCGCGCACGAGACGCGCGAGGCGAAGCCCGCTGTGATCGTCCGCGGTACGAAGAAGGCTGAAGGCAACACCGGTGCTGCGGCCCCGGCCGTGGCGAACGGCTCCGTGTGGGATTCGATCGCGCAGTGCGAGTCCGGCGGCGACTGGTCCATCAACACTGGCAACGGCTACCACGGCGGCCTGCAGTTCAACCCGGGCACCTGGGCTGCCTACGGCGGCACCGCCTACGCCCCGACCGCCGACCAGGCGACCCGCGAGCAGCAGATCGCCATTGCGGAGAAGACCCAGGCGGCGCAGGGCTGGGGCGCATGGCCTGCCTGCACTGCGAAGCTCGGCCTGCGCTAAGCGCTCATGGCTTCCTCCCAGCTGCTGGGCCCCGTCGAGATCCGCGCGCTCGCCGAGGAGCTCGATATCACGCCGACAAAGAAACTCGGCCAGAACTTTGTGCACGACCCCAATACCGTCCGGCGCATTGTCGCCGCGGCCGAGCTCTCGCCCGAGGACACGGTGGTGGAGGTCGGCCCTGGTTTGGGCTCGCTAACCCTTGGGCTGCTCGAGGTGGCCTCCCAGGTCACCGCGCTGGAGATCGACGCGCGCTTGGCCCAGCGGCTGCCGCAAACTGTGCAGACGTACGCGCCCGAACACGCTCCTAAGCTCACCGTCACCAACATCGACGCGCTGACGGTCACGCCAGAAGACGTGGCGGTCGCGCCGACGGCCCTGGTAGCAAACCTGCCCTACAACGTCTCCGTGCCGGTGTTGCTCCACTTGCTCGAGCAGTTTCCCTCCATCCGCCGCGTGCTGGTTATGGTGCAAAAAGAGGTCGCCGACCGCCTGGCGGCCACACCCGGGTCAAAGATCTACGGCGTCCCGAGCGTCAAGGCCGCCTTCTACGGCGAGGTCTCGCGCGCGGGCACGATCGGCAAGCACGTCTTCTGGCCGGCCCCGAACATCGCCTCGGGCCTGGTGCGCATCGATGTCACCGCCGATGCCGCCCGCCGCGCCCAACGCGAGGCGGTCTTCCCGCTTATCGACGCCGCGTTTTCCCAGCGCCGCAAAACCTTAAGATCTACACTCGCCCAGGTCTACGGCACGCCACAGGCCGCCGAAGAAGCCTTGCGGGCAGCCGGCATCGACCCGGGCCTGCGCGGCGAAAAGCTCGCCGTTGACGATTTCCTCCGCCTGGGGGAGCACGATGTCTGAGGTGCCTGAGCTGCCCAAAAGCTTCCGCGCCTCCGCCCCCGGCAAGGTGAACCTGCACCTGGGAGTGGGCGAGGCCCGCGCGGACGGCTATCACGAGCTGGTGACCGTCTTCCAGGCCGTCGACCGGCGCGAGTATGTCACCCTGCACGTCGAAGACGGCCCGGCGGTGACCACCGGCAGCGTGGTGCGCGAGATGCACACCGAGTTCTTCGTCCAGCGCCCGGCCGAGGACATCGACACCCCGGCGAACCTCGCCTGGCGCGCGGTGGACGCGGTCGTCGATGAGTGCAGGCAGGTTGCACAAGCACTGCCTCCGGTGCGGATCGAGGTGGAAAAGCACGTCTTCGTCGCCGGCGGCATGGCGGGCGGTTCCGCTGATGCCGCGGCCGCCCTCGTTGCGGCGGCGCGCTACGTGGCCGCCTACGCGGGCGTGGAGCTGGACCGCGCACAACTCCACCGCCTCGGGGCCCAGCTCGGGGCCGACGTGCCTTTCTGCCTCCGTGGGGGCACCGCTCTCGGCACTGGCCGCGGCGACGAGCTGGTGGACATGCTCACCCGCGGCACCACGCACTGGGTATTTATCAACCCCAAGGTCGGTATTTCCACTGGAAAAGCCTTCGGGCTGTTGGACGACATGCGCCACAACGATCCGGCGCTCGTCCCGCACTTGGGCACCAACTCGCTGAGCCAGCAGCTCACCCGCGGAGACCAGGATGCCCTAGCCAAGAGTTTCCACAACGACCTGCAGGCGGCGGCGCTGCGGATGCAACCTCGTCTGCAGCAGGTGATAGGTGCAGCGGAAGAAACTCCTGGCGTGCTCCGCGCCATCATTTCGGGCTCGGGCCCAACAATCGCCGCGCTGTGCGCGGATGCAGACGCTGCCAATTCAGCAAGGGCCAGCTTGCGGGAGCGTTTCCCCGACTACGAGGTGGTGACCGCCGCCGGACCGTCGCCGGGCGCACAGTAGACTTGAGCCCCTATGGTGAACCTGATCAATCTGGAAAATGTGTCCAAAACCTGGGGCTTAAAAACGCTGCTGGACGGCGTCTCGCTCGGCGTCCAATCGCACGACCGCATCGGCATCGTTGGCATCAACGGCGGTGGCAAAACCACGCTGCTCGAGGTGCTCACCGGCCTGGAGGAACCAGACGCGGGCCGTGTCTCCCACAATTCGGACCTGCGCATGGCGGTGGTCACCCAGCGCTTTGATCTGGATGAGACGCTGACGGTGGGCCAGGCGGTGGTGGAGCCGCTAGGCCTGCAGACTTACGAGTGGGCGTCGAATGCCAAGGTGCGCGAGGTGCTGCAGGGCACCGGCGTTGCAGACCTCGGCCTGGACACCCAGGTGGGCAACCTCTCCGGCGGCGAGCGGCGCCGGGTCAATATCGCTGCGGCGCTGGTGCAGGATCTGGACCTGGTGGTGCTGGACGAGCCGACGAACCACCTGGACGTCGAGGGCGTCCAGTGGCTTGCCGAGCACCTGCTGGCGCGCAAGGTAGCAGTGGTGGTGGTCACCCACGACCGCTGGTTCTTGGACACAGTCGCCACGCTGACCTGGGAGGTTCACGACGGTACGGTGGACGTCTACGAGGGCGGCTACAACGACTGGACCTTCGCGCGCGCCGAGCGTGCCCGCCAAGCGGATGCGATCGAGCAGCGCCGCCAGAACTTGGCGCGCAAGGAGCTCGCGTGGCTGCGTCGCGGCGCACCAGCCCGTACCTCCAAGCCGCGCTACCGCATCGAGGCCGCCGAGGCGCTGATCGCGGACGTGCCTGCCCCGCGCGACAAGGTCGAGCTCATGGCCTTTTCCAAGCAGCGCCAGGGCAAGGTCGTCGTGGAGCTGGAGGACGCCCGCATCGACGCGCCCGACGGCCGCACCCTGGTTGACCACCTCACCTGGCGACTGGCTCCAGGCGAGCGCATCGGTCTGGTGGGTGTGAACGGCTCCGGCAAGACCACGCTGCTGCGCGCGCTGGCCGGGGAGTACCCCTTGGCAGCAGGCAAGCGGATCGAGGGGCAGACCACGCGCATTGGCTGGTTGCGCCAGGAGCTCGACGACTTGGACCCCTCCCGCCGTGTGCTCGACGCGGTCGAGGATGTGGCCAACTACGTCCACATCGGCAACAAAGAAATCTCCGCCTCGCAGCTGGCCGAGCGCCTCGGCTTCAGCCCCAAGCGTCAGCGCACGCCCGTGAAGGATCTCTCCGGCGGCGAGCGTCGTCGCCTGCAGCTGACTCGCGTGCTCATGAGCGAGCCGAACGTGCTGCTTCTCGACGAGCCGACGAACGACCTCGACATCGATACCCTCCAGGAGCTGGAGAACCTGCTGGACACGTGGCCGGGCACCCTCGTGGTGATCTCGCACGATCGCTACCTCATCGAGCGCATCGCCGATACCACCTACGCCCTGTTCGGCGATGGGCAGCTGACCAACCTGCCGGGCGGCATCACCCAGTACCTTGAGCGTCGCGCCGCGACTGCCGAGGACACAGGCCCGCTGGACCTGGGGGAAAAACCCGCACAACAAGCGCCCACCGGCCTGAGCTCGCAGGAGGAGCGGGAGTTGCGCAAGAAGATGAAGGCGCTCGAGCGCAAGATCGGCAAGGCAGACGAGGAAATCGAGGCGGCGGAAGCTGAAATTGCCGCGATGTCGAGCGCCGACGCGCCCGATTTTGCGGCCATCGGTGAAAAGACGCAGGCGCTTGGCGCGCTGAAAGAGGAGCGCGACGAGCTGGAGATGCAGTGGCTGGAGCTCGGCGAGGAGCTCGAAGGCTAGTTAGATGGGCTCGCCATCGTTGATCTTGGCGATGAGCTCGTTGACGATCCGGCCCTGCTCTTCCAGGGAGGTCTGCAGGTAGTCGGAGGCCTCCTGGCGGCGATCGTCCAAGAGGAGCTCGACGAGGTGTTCATTTACGGAGATGAACTGGCGATTAAACGTCGGTGTGCGCTGCACGATCGGCAGGGTAGCGAGGCGGAGGAAGGCGTCGAGCTGATCCATCGTGTCGCCGAGGGTCTTCGAGCCCATCGCGGAGAGCACGACGTGGTGGAAGGCTTGGTTGATCGCGGCGACGAGGTCGTCGTCGTCCTGGGCGATCGCCTCGCGGGCCTCTTCGTTGAGCTCGACCAGGCGATCCACGTCGAGGTGCTCGCCCCAAAGCAGCGCCGCCGGTTCGATCGCGGCCCGGGCCCGGTACGTATCGGTGACGAATTCGGGGGAGGGGGTGGCGAGGAAGACACCGCGGTTGGGGATGCGCTCACACAGACCCTCGGAGGTGAGCATCGCGAATGCCTCGCGCAGGGTATTGCGAGAAACGCCAAAGCGCTCGGCCAGAGCTACTTCATTGAGCTTCTGGCCGGGCGAAAACTCGCCGCGCGAGATGGCGCGGCGGATTTCAGCAGCGACGTTTTGAGCAAGCATGGCATCCGTGTGTAGTGGGGAAACAAGGACAATATTGAGTTAGTGCTCTGGTGAACAAAAGGACGAGCAAAACTGTAAAGCACCATTCTAACGGCACTCGCGCCGCAGTCTTCACTTGCGCCCTGTCTGCCTCCCCAGCCTATCCCAGAATTGTTGAACGATTGGAATTTTGCCAACGTTTCCCGTGCTTCTCCTGCCGCTTTTGGGGAAAGTGTGACAGAATATAATTTATGAGAATGAACGGACATAATTTTCGCAAGGGTCGCGGGGTGCTTGCCGCGGCCACCGCACTGATGCTCGCTGGCACCGGCGTCGCGAATGCTCAGGAGGGCTCCAGCGAACCAGCGCCGCTGGTCTCGCTCCAACTCGACACCTTATCGTCCTCCAACACCTTTAAGGTGCCAACGGTGCCGCCGATCGAGGTGCCGAAGGAGGTGCGCGACGCGGCCGGGCGCGCTGGTATCGAGGTGCCAGAGCGCATCGTTGTCGATCCACGCACCAAGGACCAAGAGGCTTCGCGCGCCAAGGTTGATGCGCAGCTGGTGGCGGACTCCGAGGCGCAGCTGGCTCGGGAGGGGCACCACAAGGACGCGCGGGCCGAGAAGATTGCCGCCGAGTGGGCACAGCAGGCTGTCGACGGCAAGGCGAAGTTCAACGGCGACGTCGGCCGCGGCGTCACCCACACGGAAGAGGGGACCGGCCAGATCTACCGTTTGGACGATGCGGCCGCGCAGCAGCGCCTCGACTTCCTCAACCGCAAAAACTTGAGCACGACTCCGCACCCGAACCCGACCGGCTTCGGCGTAGCCATCGCACGCAGCGCGGACGGTAACACTGCATACCTGGTGGAGTACTTCCTGCGCTAGGGTGGGGCACATGATTCTCATTAACGTCCGTTTTGCGCCCCTGCCCGAGTACGTCGAGAACTTCCGTGAGGTGGTCGCCGAGTTCACCGAGGCGAGCCGCGCGGAAGACGGCTGCCTCTTCTTCGACTGGTACCGCTCCACCGATAACCCGAACGAGTACCTGCTCATCGAGGCCTTCAAGGACGATGCTGCGGAGGCGCACGTGAACTCCCAGCACTTCAAGGACGCCCAGGAGCTCTTCCCCAAGGTGCTGAAAGAAACCCCGACGATCATCAACACGCTGATCGAGGGCAAGACCGAGTGGGACACGATGGCGGAGTTTCAGGTGCCCACCCAGGATTAACCTGTGTACACGCTTTGCTTACACGCATAAAGCCTGAGTACGGTGTAGTGTATGAGCGAAGAATTTACGGGGAAGAAGCCGCCGAAGCTTTCTAAGAAGGCCTACGAGAAGGAGCTTCTGCGGCTCCAGGCAGAGCTCGTCCAGATGCAGCAGTGGGTGGTGCGCACTGGCGCGCGCCTGGTGATCGTGATGGAGGGGCGCGACGCTGCCGGGAAGGGCTCCGCGATTAAGCGGATCACTCAGTACCTCAACCCGCGTACCTGCCGCATTGAGGCGCTGCCGAAGCCCACGGAGCGCGAGTCCGGTCAGTGGTACTTCCAGCGCTACGTTGAGCGCCTGCCCGCGGCCGGCGAGATCGTCATCTTCGACCGCTCCTGGTACAACCGCGCGGGCGTGGAGCGCGTGATGGGCTTCTGTACCTCGCAGGAGTACCGCCGTTTCCTCCACCAGGCGCCGATCTTCGAGCGCCTGCTCGTCGAGGATGGCATCATGCTGCGCAAGTACTGGTTCTCCGTCTCGGACGAGGAGCAGTACAAGCGCTTCCAGTCCCGCAAGGAAGACCCGCTGCGCCAGTGGAAGCTCTCGCCGATGGATCTGGAGTCCATCACCCGCTGGGAGGACTACTCGCGCGCGAAGGATGAGATGTTTGTCCACACGGACATCCCGTCGGCTCCCTGGTACACGGTGGAGAGCGAGGACAAGAAGCGCTCCCGCATCAACGTGATTTCCCACTTGCTGTCCACCGTGCCTTATGAGCACGTGGAGGTGGAGCTGCCGGAGATTCCGGAGCGCCCGGAGATCACGGATTACTCCCGTCCGCCGCGCGAGGAGTTCCGCTACGTTCCCGATGCCGCAGCTCAGCTGGAGGAGCGCCGCGTCGGGAAGAAAGCGAAGAAAAAGAAGAACAAGTAAGCTACGTGCGTGGGCGCCCGCGCGGGGTGGAGACCGTGGGCGCGTTGGGGATCCAAAATCTTAGCGGCGCGTCCGCGTTCTTACTGATGCCGATCCGCGGACCCGCCACCCATTCGGGTTCAGCATCTCGCATCGTCAGCTCAACCGGCGTGCCGTTATCATCCAGGCCCAGCCCCAGGGCTTGCCCCAGGTTGCCGGGTCCGCGCGCCAAGTTTTCAAAGGGGATGGGCTTCCTCTCTGGGCGCTGCCGACGTTTTCGCGCGAGCGCCTCGCCCTCGATAATCTCGCCGCCGCGCATGAGGCAACCCTGCCCTTGGCCTTCCGGCGCGCACACTATGTTGCCGTTGAGGTGGATCCCGTAGGACAGGTAGACATACAGCGTGCCCCCAGGCCCAAACATCGCGGCGTTTCGCGCGGTTTTCCCCCGGTGCGTGTGCGCCGCCGGGTCGTTGTCGCCGGTGTAGGCCTCGACCTCGGTCAGCCGCACGGTTACCCCGCTATGCGTGATCAGGCAGCCCAAAAGCTGCGGCGCGACGATGTCAGCAGGCTGCGAGAAGTCAATCATTTGCCCGCCCACTGCGCTAGCTTTGCGACGGCCGCGTGCTCCCCATTCGTACCAATTACCTCATCCGCCACCTCTTTCAGGTCCGGGTGCGCGTTGCCCATCGCGACGGCATACCCTGCTGCCTCCAGCATGGAGTAGTCGTTGAGGTAGTCGCCGATCGCGGCGGTGTCTTCATGCGCGATCTCGAGCGTATCCGCGAGCGCGAGCAGCGCCGCGCCCTTCGACGCGGCGGGCGGCATGATGTCGAGCCAGTGCGTCGAGCTGACCAACGCGTGCAACTCAGGGGCGAGCTTATGGACCCAAGGCAGGCCGAGCGTCTCTGCGTCTCCGTCGACGAAGAGGGCGATTTTGACGATCGCGTTCAGCGGGGCGTCGAGAAGCGAGCGCACCTGAGTATTGGCCAGGTAGTACTTGTCCACCTCGCGCTGCACCTCGGGCGGGGTGCTTGCGCGCGTGTAGGAGGCCTCGGGCGCGCACAGCACCGGGTGTGCGGAAAAGGGCATGAGCTCGAGCGCTTCGACGATGTGGCGGGCTGCGTCTTCGGGGATCGTGGCGGTGGCGAGGACCTGGCCCTCGTGTTGTACGACTGCCCCGTTTTCCGCGATGAAGGTATCCGGTGCGTTGCGTGCGAACATCTCGCGCAGCGTGGCCAGCTGGCGGCCCGAGGCGGGCGCGACGGTGATGCCGGCCGCCTGAGCTGCTTCCAGCGTGGGCCAGAAGGAATCTGGGATCGCCCCCTCGGGGTTCAGTAGGGTGCCATCCATATCCAGGGCTACAAGACGCGGAGTACTCATTGGGCCAAGCCTACCCGTGAAAAATACTCGACCCCACCGCTGTGATGTGCAACACTGGGGGACATGACTGCATTCTTGAACACATCCGTCCGCGGCACCACCGGTGTCATTACGCTCGACCGGCCAAAGGCCCTGAACTCGCTGAATGACGAAATGATTCACGGCATCTACACCACGCTCAAAGCCTGGGAACACGACGATGCGGTGACTCAGGTGGTAGTGCATTCGAGCGGGAAGCACTTCTGCTCCGGGGGCGATGTAAAGCTTGCGCGCGAAGGTGTGCTTGCAGGTAAGGGGGAGGAGGTCAGTGCCTTCTTCGCCGAGGAGTACGAGATGAACAACTACATCGCGAACTACCCGAAGCCCTATATCGCGCTCGTTTCTGGAGTGAACATGGGCGGCGGGATGGGGATCTCGGCGTTGGGATCGCACATGGTTGTGCAGGAAGACGCGTTCGCCTCCATGCCGGAGATGAACATCGGCTACGTCACCGACGTGGGTCAGTCCTGGAAACTGCAGAACCTGCCCGGGAAGCCCTCCTTGGCGCTCGGCAAGTTCCTAGGTCTGACCGGCTACCGTCTGAATGCTGACGAGATGCTCGCGCTGGGGCTCGCCTCGCACAAGGTGGCAACGCTCGAGGGCCTGCTCGACCGGATCGTTGAGGAGGGCATTGGCGTGCTCGACGAGGTTGCGCTGCCCGCAGGGGAAAACAACCTGGAGCAGTGGTACGAGCAGATCGAAGAAGTCTTTGTCGGCTCGTGGGCCGACATTCAAGCGCGACTCGACGGCGCGGGGGAGTTTGGTGAGGAGGTGAAAGAGCTCACCGCCCAGGCTTCTCCCTCGGCGCTGGTGGCAGCAACTGAGCTCTTTGAGGCAAACGCTGCCCTCGACCTCGCCGGTTCGCTGGATAACGAGCGTGTGCTTGGCGAGCTCATGCGCCACGAGCCCGACTTCGCCGAGGGTGTGCGCGCCGTGCTGGTGGACAAGGACCAGAAGCCGAGGTTCGCGCCGCAACCTGGCCCGGAGAAGTACCGTGCGGTGCTCCGCTAGAACAGGAACATCTCGACTGTGCGCACGATGGAGTCCCACAAGCCGATCACCGAGTAGCTGAGCTGATCGAGCGAAGCCTGCCAGGAGGTAGGGAGAAAAGCTGTGTTCGGGGTAAATAGGGCGTCGCGCAGATCCTGCGCCCCGGAGTGCATGTTGGCGTTCAATTGCGAGCTTAAATCCATGCCCGCCATGCTACGCCGACGTAACGGGGCCGGGGCGGGGGCGCGCGGGTGTAATTTCGGGTGCACGCGCGGCCTGAATGTTTGGGAAACGCGCTAAGCTAGGGTGCATATGGGCCCTCGGAATGCCCCCGAAAGGCACATTGCTTGTACACCCACGACCGTATTTGAGGACTACAGTGACACAATCGACTACCCCCGCCGCCGACTGGAACCACAAGCTCACCCTTGCGCAGGAGATGCTGCCGCTGATCAGCCAGCTGCACCGCGAGCACAACGCCGTGACCTCCATCTACGGTCGCCTGCTGCTGGGCGCGACCGACATCGACATTATTAAGGCGCACCGCTACGCGCGCCGCATCGTCGAGCGTGAGCTGCCGCTGGACGACACGCTGCCCATCCTGCAGGAACTGGTGAAGATGGACCTGGGCACCGCGTCCATCGACCTGGGCCGCCTGGCCAAGAACTACTCCCGTACCGAGGGCAAGGACCTGCGCGAGTTCCTCGAGGAGGAGCTGTCCGAGGTCGTCGGCACTTCCTCTGAGCTGCAGGCTCGCGACGTGGTGCTCTACGGTTTCGGCCGCATCGGTCGCCTCCTGGCCCGTATCCTCATCGCGCGCGAGGCAGCGTACGGCGGCGTGCGCCTGCGCGCGGTGGTCGTGCGCAAGAAGGGCGAGGACGACATCATCAAGCGTGCCTCGCTGCTGCGCCGCGACTCCGTCCACGGTCCTTTCGACGGCACCATCACCGTGGACAAGGAGAACGAAATCATCTGGGCCAACGGCACCCCGATCCAGATGATCTACGCCAACAGCCCGGCTGAGGTGGACTACACCTCCTACGGCATCAACGACGCCATTGTGGTGGACAACACCGGTGCCTGGCGCGACCACGAAGGACTGTCCCAGCACCTCGAGTCCAAGGGCGTCGATCGCGTGCTGCTGACCGCGCCGGGTAAGGGAGACATCCCCAACATCGTCTACGGCATCAACGAGGACATGATCGGTGACGACAAGGTGCTGTCCGCAGCGTCCTGCACCACTAACGGCATCACCCCGGTGCTTAAGGTGATCAACGACCGCTACGGCGTGAAGCACGGTCACGTGGAGACCGTCCACGCGTACACCAACGACCAGAACCTGGCTGACAACTTCCACAAGGGCGACCGTCGCGGCCGCGCAGCAGGGCTGAACATGGTGCTCACCGAGACCGGTGCCGCAAAGGCCGTCTCCAAGGCGCTGCCGGAGTTCGAGGGCAAGCTGACCGGCAACGCGATCCGCGTGCCTACGCCGGACGTATCCATGGCGGTGCTCAACCTGGATCTGGAGAAGGACGTGGAGAAGGAAGAGGTCAACAACTTCCTGCGCCGCGTGTCCACCGACTCCAACCTGCGCCAGCAGATCGACTACATCCAGTCGCCAGAGGTGGTTTCCACCGACCTGCTTGGCACCACCCACGCCTCCGTGGTTGACGGCCTGGCTACCATTGCCTCTGGCAACCACCTCGTGCTCTACGTCTGGTACGACAATGAGTACGGCTACTCCCACCAGGTGGTCCGCGTCGTCGAGGAGATCGCGGGCGTGCGCCCGAAGATCTACCCGGAGCGCAAGGCACCGGAGAGCATCAAGTAGATCATGGTCCGCACTCGAGTTCTTGCCATCGTCGGCGTCTTCGCCCTTGGGGGCTGCGCCGCGCATGGCACGGATTTGGGGCTGCAGGAGGCGGCGGAGTCCGGAGAGGATTTCACCATTGCTGAGGTTGTTGGCCCGGACGTCGAGCGCGCCTACGTGTTCTGCCCGTACTCCAGCAAGGAGGAGGCAGAACAGCTTGGCTTCAACCCTGACGATGTGCCAGGTATCGACGATGACTACCAGGCCTGGGAGACCGCCTCGGGCATCGGCGTCATCTCCGCCGACAGGGCCGAGATCGAGTGGTTCGATCCGAGCGAGATCTTCGCATGCGAACCGGGCTCAAGCCCTATCGAGGAGGTTGACCCGACCGCCACGGTGCGCATTGACCGCGGCGACGTCACCGTGTTGCGCTTCGAATGACCTCGTCGTAGTAATCGACCACCTGCTCTGAGGAAGCTCGCCACGTCCAGCGCTGCGCTTCCGCCCGGGCTGCGGTGGAAAGCTGGGTGCGCAATGCGTCGTCTTGGAGCACGCGCGCAATTTCATCGGCCCACGTGGTTTCCGGCGCATCTGGATCCACAAGGATGCCAGTTTCGCCGTCGTCAATGACAAAGGGCAGGCCGCCGGCGTTGGCAGCCACGACCGGAAGGCCCGACGCGAAGGATTCAAGTGCGGCGAAGCCAAGCGTTTCGGTGGTGGAGGGGAACAACAAAACATCGCCGGAAGCGTAGGCGGCAGCGAGCTCGGCCCCCGAGAGGTAGCCGGTGAAGACGGCCCAGTCGGGGGCGCTGGAACGTACCTCGTCGTAAAGCGGGCCCTCGCCTACGAACGCGATACGCGCACCAGGGACTCGCTTGCGGACTTCCTCCATGATGGGGAAGCAGCGCTCCACCGACTTCTCCGCAGAGATGCGGCCGACGAAGAGCACGAGAGGTCCTCCGCCGAAACGCTCACGCATCGACGCGGAGCGCGCCGCGGGAGTAAAACGTGTTGTGTCTACGGCTTTTGGCCAAAGCTTGACGTTGGGGATCTGGTATTCGGCCGCCTTCTCCATCATCGGCCCGGAAGTGACCAAGTTGATAGCCGCGCGGGAATGGAATGTGCGCAGACCCCACTTCGCAATGGGTTTGACCCACGGAATGCCCAACTTGACGCAGTATTCGGGCACGTCGGTGTGGAAAGACGCAAGCATAGGGAAACGGCGCGCGACGACGAGCGTCGACCAGCCCGCGGTCCAAATTGGGTTGACTGCGTGCACGATGTCTGGGTCGAACTCTCGCAGGCGGCGCAACGCCTTCGGCCCCATCATGCCGTGCTTGACCTCTGGGTACACCTTGAGATCTCGCGACGGGATGGAGACAACCTCAAAGCCCGCGTACTCGGCGGGTGGATTGCCGGGTGCAAAAATGAGGACCTCGTGCCCCATCTCGGCCAGCTGATCGAGATGGCGGGTCAGTCGCGTGACCACACCGTCGATCTTGGGGAGGAAGACTTCAGTGAGGATGGCGATGCGCATTAGCGCTCGCCCGTGGGCACGCCAGCGGCCTGCTTCGCCGTCCACAGCGAGCGCGCCGGGATCTTGGATCGATCCGCGCGCTCGGCGTACTTGCGCGCTACGTCCTCAACCTCGCTAAGCAGGCCTTCGGCCAGCTTCGTCGGCTGCAGGCCAAGACCGATAAACGTGTCGTTCTTCACAAAGAGTTCGTTCTCGGCCGACTCCTTGCGTGGGTTGGGCACCATCTGGACCTCGGCGCCGGAGATCTTCGCCACGAGTGCTGCCAAGTCGCGGACGCGGTGCGTTTCCGTCATCTGATTAAAGATCTTGACCCGCTCGCCACGGGCCGGCGGGTTTTCGAGGGCGATCTGGATGCACTTGCACATGTCCTGGATGTGGATGAATGCGCGAGTCTGGCCGCCCGTGCCGTGCACAGTCAGCGGGTACCCCACGGCCGCCTGCATGAGGAAGCGGTTGAGCACCGTGCCGTAGTCCCCGTCGTAGTCGAAGCGGTTGATCAGGCGCTCATCGCGCTGCGTCTGCTCAGTGTGGGTGCCCCAGATGATTCCCTGGTGCAGGTCCGTGATGCGCAGCTCGTCGTTCTTTGCGTAGTAGGCGAACAGGTTCTGGTCGAGCACCTTCGTCATGTGGTACACGGAGCCAGGGTTGGTGGGGTAGAGGATCTCCTGCTCCACGGTGGTGCCCTCATCCGTGTGCACCGTGATGTCCAGGTATCCCTCCGGGATCTTCATCCCGGCGGTGCCGTAGCCATACACGCCCATGGTGCCGAGGTGGACCACATGGACGTCTAAGCCAGACTCCACGATCGCGACAAGCAGGTTGTGGGTGGCGTTGACATTGTTGTCTACCGTGTAGCGCTTCGTGCGCGAGGTCTTCATCGAGTACGGCGCGGCCCGCTGCTCGGCGAAGTGAATCACCGCATCGGGCTGAAAGGTGGTGATGAACTCGAGCAGGCCTTCGTAGTCTTTGGCCACGTCGATGTTGTGGAAGCCGATGGTTCGGCCGGTGACTTCCTTCCACGTGGCGATGCGCTCTTCGATTGAGACGATGGGAGTGAGGGACTCTACGCCTAGCTCCTCATCGATAGCGCGGCGGGAAAGGTTGTCTACTACCGCCACCTCGTGTCCGAGGTCGGATAGGTGCAGCGTTGCTGGCCAACCACAAAACCCATCTCCGCCGAGTACCGCAATCTTCACGTCGAGTAAACCTTTCCACGTTGGTGTTCTTGTGCGCTACGCGCTTTTGTTCACGATACCTAGCAATTGCCCGTTGTGCTGGCTATCTGCGCCTGAGGAAAAATACAGCGAGAAAGGAGAATCATTTTAGGGTAAATATGCACGTGAATGCTTTGTGACGTGCGTTTTTTACGCAGATGTAGTTCAATGGTGTGGTTAGCATTGTTAAAAGAATATGAGAGTCTGGGAGTTTGCATGGTGCGTGGTTTCTGGAGCCGTTCTATCGCTATTGCCGCGATCGCAGCCTGTGCTGCTTCCGGGGTCACTGCGATGCCCGCCGTACCGCTGTCTGTCGCCCACGCGGCCGAGAAGTTTGACGTGAACGACGGCGACTTCAGTCTTACCGTCTCTACAGGTAAATTCTCGGCCACGGCGAAGGATTGGCGCGCCATCTTCCGGCTTGCCGACGGCGACTACGAGCCGAAGACCTTCCGCTCCGTGCGCCTCTACTTCTACGTCATCGGTGGCGGCGGGATAAACTTCCCGGCCGAGGACACGTATTCGGTCAAGCTCACCGACGGAACGAAGCAGGTGGCAGACTTCGGTGAAGTGACTGGCTACGGCCATATCGACGATACGGGCACCCGCTGGATGGACCTCACCTTCGACAAGGATGTGACGCTCAAAGACGGCCAAACGCTGATCGTGGACAAGAAAGGTGGGGCGGGCAAGCTCCCGGTGCGAGGATTTGGTTCGGCGCAAGGCGCAGGCGGCAGAGGCTTCATCGACCCGATCAATCCCAAATCTGTAAGCTTCAGCGGCAACGTCGCCGTTGATCGAGAAAACGGGAACTTCCCTGAGGGACTCGAGGTTTCGCTTCTCGACGGTGCCGGCACCGTCACCGACACCGCCACGACCGACAAGGACGGCACCTACACCTTCACCAATGTCAAGCCAGGTACGTACTCGCTCAAACTCGGCACCGTGCCGGGCTACCTTGCGCCCGAGCCCTTTACCGTTGAAGCCAAAGCGGGGGTTGCGGTCCCAGACAAGGACCTGATCCCAATTACCGCGACGGGCCGCGTGGTTGGCCCTGGCAATTCGCTGCTCGAAGGCGTCAAAGTTTCCATCGGAGAGGACACGGTAACCACAGACAGCAAGGGAAGGTACACGTTCACCGGGGTGCCGGCGGGCAGCGCAACGCTGAAGATTGCTGCGTCGGAAAAACACGACACCCGCAGCAAGACAAAGACCGTTGAGATCCACGAGCAGGAGGTCAACGATCTGGAGGACGTCGAAGTGCACGCCCAGTTCGGCTCGATCAAGGGCCGGGTGCTCGATGCGTCGGGTAACCCCGTTGCGGGGGTCCGTGTGACCGTGACTGTCGATGGCGGAAAAGCCGACTCGACCACGACCGATAAGGATGGCCGTTACACACTGGGCAACCTGCAGCCCGGTGTCGCCGAGATCACCTTTGCAAAAGAGCTGTATCACGGCACGATCGAACAGGGCGTCGAAATCCGCTCCGGCGAGACCACCGTTAAAAACATTCGCCTGAACGAAAAAGAACGCAAGGGCAGCGTGCGATTCCACGTTGTGGGGGAGGGCGATGAGTCCCTGCCCCACGCGGAGGCGCGCATCACCCCGGGAGAGAGCCTTGTTGCGGACGCCAACGGCGACTTCCCCGTCCAGGAACTGCTGGAGGGGGAGTACACGGTGCGTTTTAAAGCCAAGGGCTATGAGCCGAAAGAGACCAAGTTTTCGATCCGCATGGACGAGCTCACTGAGGTGAACGAGACACTCGCCCCCATCCCTGTGCTCACCTTGGAGCCAAAGCCAACACCCACACCAACTGCCACACAGCCGACCTCGTCAACGCCAACCCCTACTCCAACACCAACGTCGGAACCAGCACCGACGCCAACGCCTAAAACAACTCCTCAACCGACCCCCAAATCAACGCCCAAGCCAACCCCTAAACCTGCAGTGAACTTCACGTGGGACGCCGTAACTGTGGCTCCGGGTGATGTCGTAAAAACACGACCGAAGGAAAACGTGGCTGCGGGGATCACTTTCGGTGAGCCGGTGGTGCAGCGATCCGGGTTGACAATCAAGGGAGCCGACTGGGTCACCGTTGACGCGGCAGGCACGGTGGTGATCGCGCCGCCCGAGGTCGTGACCCCGGGCGAGTATGTCGTTGAGGTGCCTAACTCCACTGCGGGGTCGGGCACGGTCGCGGTGACGGTGACGGAGCCTGCTTCCTTGGCTTCGTTGTACAAGGTGTCCTACGCGCCGCGCATTGTGCGAGCGGGTGGAAGCGCCGTGAGCGCGGCACCGATTGCGCGCCGTGGCGCGTACGACTGGCAGCCGCTTCCCGCAGGCACGAAGTTCAAGGTTGAAGGTACCTCCAATGCCACTGCTGATGTGGACGGCAGGGTGACGTTCAATGCGCCGCGCGGATCGAAGGTGGGGAAAATCCATACGGTCGATGTCCTCGTGACCTTTCCGGATGATTCCACGCAGACGGTGCGGGTTCCTTTCGAGGTCGCTGCGGCGTCCATGTCGCAGGTCACCGCGCCGCGTTACGAGACCGGGGTGCTCGTTGGGCCGGGGCAGAGCGCTGAAGTACAAATTGCCAACCCTGACTCTCTACCAGCGCACACGGAGTTCGCGCTTGCGCCGGGAGACCTCCAGGCCTGGTCCGCATCTGTGGACACAACAACAGGCACCCTGCGGATGACCGCGCCGACGGGGACAGCAAAGCCCGTGGTGGTGAAGGTTGAGGCGCGCTACCCGGACGGCTCTACGCGCACCATCGAGGCGTACGTGGGGGTCGCCGCGGCGACCGCTCCGGCGAAACGCGATGCGCCGGAGTTCCCGGTCTCCGTAGTCAACGTGGACACTACAGCAACGTCCGCCCCGACTGGCAGGTTGCCGGCGGGCACCGAATTTACGCTGGCTGATGATGCTGGTTTGCAGGTGAGCGTCGATAAGCGCACAGGCGAAGTGCGTGCGGAAATTCCCGACAACGCGCCGGTCGACGCTTCGTACACGGTGCAGGTCCGGGTGCAGTACCCGGATGGGTCGGTAACGCTCATGCCCGTCACCATGCTGACAAACTCGCAGGCGCGCGAGCAGGAGACAGCCACCGCACCCACGGCACCGAAGGGAACAACCTACGGGCTGGCCGCGGACTTCTCCGCCCCGGGCTGGAAGATCGACATCAACCCGGCCACCGGTGAAATCACCGCGCGCGTGGATTCGCGCGTCGCTGAGCACGCCTCAATTGAGGTGCCGCGTGTGGTGACGTACCCGGACGGTTCGCAGCGCACGCAGCCGGTAACCCTCCATGCGAAGGACGCGGTCAAACCTGCACCCGCGCCGAAGATTTCCTCAACCGCGACGTGGCTGCCCATTGTGCTTGGGCTGCTCGCCGCACTCGGCGGCGCAGGCTATGCCGCCTTTGTGAACCAAGACCATATCCGCCAGCTGCTGTCCAAGTACGGCATCCGGATCTAAAAGGTAGAAGAAGATGCATTTCTCACTGAAAACCATTGCCATTGCCACCTGTGCGTCGCTCGCATTCGGCGCTGTGGCTGCCCCGCCAGCTGGCGCTTCTACCACGCAGTCCGAGATTACGGTGAGCGTGACCGGCGAGACTTCGCAGCCGACAGGGGAGCGGATCGACGCGGAGTTGCGCAAGGACTCTCGTTCCCGCTTCGCGTTCGTCCACCCGGCAGCGGCCGTGGGGCTGCACGAGTTCAATTTGCACACGGTAATCCGCACCGGTGGGTACCGCCTGCCGCCGTTCTGGGGTGCCAAGACAAAGACGGACACCGAAGGCGGCGCGGACGTGGTGGAGTTTAAGTTCACCGACCCGCGCACACAGATGGAGGTCACGCGCACGTTCCGCATCAAGGATGGCACCGTGCGCGCCACCGTGCAGGTGCAAAACGTGAGCAACGCCCCGGCCGACATCACGATTGACCTGGCAAACGAGTTCGTCCACCCCCGCGGGCTGCATGCAAAGGTCAATGCAAGCGGTGCCTTCGAGGTGGCTGCGGAATCCGAGGGCTACGAAACGACGGTTGCCTTTGCTGATCCCGCGAGCTCTGCCTCCATGGAGGACATGCGCGGGGAGATCGAGGTGGGCAAGACCGGGGTGCTGAGTGGCGATACCCCGCGCTTCCAGATGGCGCGTTGGGAAAGCACCCTTGCCCCGGGCGAAGTGCTTGAAGGCGGAGTAGATATCGCCGCGACCGCGCAAGATTCCGCGATTGATACCGACGGCGACGGACTGCGCGACGAGTGGGAAGTCAAGGGAGTGCGCCTGCCGGACGGAACGGAGCTGCCCATTCACCGCTGGGGAGCCGATCCCAAACGCCCGGACCTGTTCTTGCAGCTGAACTGGATGGAGGCCGAGTGGGAGACGATGCAGTGCTCCCGCCAGCACACTTTCGCGCCAACGGTGCCGGAGTTTGCTCAATTCGCTGGCTGCGCCACTGCGAATGTGAACTCGTACCGCCCCACGACCGCCACGCTGCGGGAGTTGGAGAAAGTGTTTGCCGAGCGGGGCATTTCGCTGCATATCGACGCCGGCGACTCGTACCAGTCCGAGTCGCTCGTGGGGCTTGATACGCCGCGTGGCGGCAAGACCGAGCCTTTTGAGAAGTACTACTTTGACAAAAAGACCCAGGGTGAACGGCTGCTCGAGGAGCGCGACCGCCTCCTCGGCGACCGCAAATCCGTCTTCCGCCTCGGCATCATCGGCGACCGCATGGCGGCGAACAACCGCTCTTCCGGCGTGGCGCTGGTGAGCGATTCGGCCTTCTACGTGTCGAACCACAAGGACATGACGACGCAGGAGCAGCTGCGCAACACGATCTTCCACGAGTTTGGCCACACCCTCGGGCTGGGGCACTCCGGCCCAATAGTCCCGGAAAACCCCCTGCGCGGGGATCTCTCGCTCCCGGACTACAAGTCGGTGATGAACTACCAGTACCAGTTCAGCCACTTCGATTACGCGGATGAGGACACCAAAACCAGGGTGAATGGTTGCCTGCAGTCCGGCGAGTGCGGCGAGCACGACGTGGTGATTCCCGCCGATTGGGCGAACCTCGATCTGCCCGGCTTCAACGTGGGCAAGGGCGACCTGACCACTGGCAGCGGCGAGATTGACGCAGACGAGCACCACGAAAAGGACCCGCGGCGGCTGGCGGCCAACGCGGCTGCAGAAAACTCGGGCCGCGCCGGGTTCTACATGGACACCACCCGCGACGGTGTCAACGGCATCGTGACTTCGCGTAACGACAATGCGTTGCAGGGCACGATCAGCAACCTGGGCGCGGACGTGGGGCGCTTTACCATCGAGGCAACCTACCCCGGTGGGCAGCGCCACAGCCAGGTCGTTGAGTTGCCGGCAATCGGGAAAGCTGGCGATGAGCAGGAGATCCGCATCCCAATCAAGAATGCGGCGAGCCTGACCGGCCCCGTCATGCCGGTGCACATCCAGATCACTAACCACAAGGGCGAGCGCGTCTTCGCAGAGCGCTACGAGGTCTCCGTGCTGGACTACACCGCAGAAGAAGCGCGCCGGGTGCTCGACGAAGTGCTTGCCTCCGACGCAAGCCTTGAGGTCAAGCGTCTTGCCAAGTCGAAGCTCGACGGGATCGAGGATCCGTCTGCGGCGAAACCCGCAAACCAGCACACCAAACAGGGCGCGGACGGCACGCAGAAGGAGAAGCCCGCTGAGGGGCCCTCCACTGTGGCAATTGTGATTGCTGTGCTGCTTGCGCTTGGTGGTGTCGGTGCTGCTGGCCTGGGGTGGGCGATGAGCCAGGGCCTTATCTAGAGTGTGAGTAAAATCACAAAAAGGCGTATTTTCCGTGCGGCCCGTGAGGCGTAATTGCGTCCCGCTTAAGTGTGTGCCACATTACTTCGGCGGGCTGCATAGAGTTGCCGCGAGGAACCTGAGTGCGTGTTTGGCCTTGCCTGGCTGGTAGGGAAAGGTTTGCTAGGAATTCCTGAGAGGGTTGCGCCAAAATATATGAGGCGTCAACGTCTCTTCGGGCGGATAATGCCGCACTCGATGAATACTATGCGCTGAAGATGCAAAATAATCACCGTGACCAGTTGGTATACCACTGTCGACGACCAGTCTATATATTGTTCAACACCTTGTTTATCGTGGCATTTCCTGTACCTTTAAGTTTCAGTGAGCGCGGCCCCTCCCAGCATCAGAAGTGCATAAAACTTGAGGTGCGAGGTAAGCGGGCCGTGCATGATTTTTGACAGAAGAGAGGATGTGCCGCATGAAGAGGCTGGCAAGGGCGTGCACCGCGGCTACGATGGGGGTTGCGTTGGTGCTCGGTGGGCAGCCAGTTGTTGCACATGCGGCAGCCCAGACTTCCAAGGTTGAGCTGGACGCTTCCCGTCAGGCTCAGTTGACCTACAAGGATGAGGATTCGGTTGCTGGGAAGTTTTCCAGCACGCTGTATACCGACATCATGGTTGAGGGGGCCCGCAGCATGGCTCCGGCAAACACAGTCGCCGAAGACACTGCCGTCGAGTACGACGATCCCGAGCGGCAGGTGCGTGTGAAGCGGGAGATCCGCACGCGCGGCAACGTCGTGGACGTCGAAGTCACCGTCACAAACACGGGCGCGCAGGAGCGCTACCTCCAGGTCGACCTGACCAACTCCATCAATACGGACCGCCCGTTGACCGGTGCTTTTGCCGACGGTCGTTTTACCGTCGGCCCCGAGTTCGGCGGCTACGACACGGTGCTGGAGTTCCCCGGCGCACGCTACTCGGGCGTCGGCCCCTCGTTCAACGACACGACCGCTTCCCGCGAGCTCGGCAGCGTGGATAAGAACGATGCCCAGTTCCAGCGCGGCCGCTGGTTCGATCAGGTTGGCCCGGGCGACTCGCTGCGAGCTCACGCAACCTTGACGTTTGAGACCCAGGAGTCCGCTAAGGACAGCGACCGCGACGGCCTCCCGGATCTGTGGGAAGAGCAGGGCGTCACGCTTGACGACGGCACGCGGTTGCCACTCAACGAGTGGGGTGCAGATCCGCACCGCCCCGACATCTTCCTGCAGATGAACTGGATGCGCTCCGAGTACGAGACCCTCGGCTGCTTCGAGAACCCAGGCAAAACCGAGTGTGCGGACGCAAAAACCACCAGCTACCGCCCCTCCCGCACAAGCTTCGATGAGCTCGTTGAGCGTTTCGCTGCACGCCATATCGCGCTGCACATCGACGCGGGCGAGTACTACTCCAACATCCCCAACTACGGCACGCGCCACGGCGGTGAAACCGAAAACTACGAGGAGTACTACTTCCGCTCCACCATCCCGGGCCTGCGCATGGTGAGCAACGTGAACCGCCTGCTGGGGCAGCGTTCCGCAGTGTTCCACTCGGGCGTGGTGGGCGACATGATGAACCCCAGCAACTACTCGGTCGGCGTCTCCCTGGTGGGTGACAACGGCTTTTACGTGGCCAAGCACGAGCGCATGACGAAGGAGAGCCAGCTCCGCAACACGATCATGCACGAACTCGGCCACAACCTGGGTCTGAACCACAACGGTGCGACGAAGTTCAAGGACCAGGTGCCGAAGTCGGACTACTTGCCGAACTACAAGTCGGTCATGAACTACCTGTACCAGTTCAGCTACTTCGACTACTCGGATGAGGAGGCCGTCTCCGGCGGCCCGCTGCCGCAGGAGTGCAACCGCGCTGGCGTGGACTGCTACACAGGCGACTACCGCATCCCCGCGGACTGGGACAACCTCACCATCAACTCGGCGCGCCTCGGCCGTCCCGTCGGCACCGCTGGCGCAGAGGCTGAGAAGGTGGACGTCCGCGCTTTGGAGAAGCTCGACCGGGAGATCGCGCAGGCGGAAAGCGAGAACGGCAGCATTGACGTGGAGATCGTCGATGAAGGTGACCTCACCGCTGGAAAAGAAGGCACTGTCACCCTCGAGCTGCACAACCCGGGCCTGGATCTCGGCCGCTTCGACGTGATCGTCGGCGAGACCAAAACGCAGGTCGTGCTCGGCGGGGTGCGTACCGGCCACAACACCGCGACGGTGCGTGTCCCGGTCTCCCCGGAGACCCAGGGCAGCATGCCGCTGGACGTGATGGTCAGGAGCGAACACGGGGTCACGGCTTTCGAAGACCGCCTCGCTGTCCCGGTGCGCGCTGGTGAGGCACCGGCGTCGACGGCGATGCAGGGCGCGGATCGTCGAAAAGCAACTCCCACGCCCCCGACGACAGCTGTGCAAGCGCCATCGGAGAAGCACCCGCAGCCAGAAAAGACAAGCTCAGCCGCTGCGATCGCCGTGCCGATCGTGCTGCTACTCGCGCTCATCGGCGGAGCCGCCTTCGCCTGGGCCAACGACCTCATATAACCCACTCCTACCCACAAAAGGGGCCCTGAACATGCATTGGATGCCAAACCCTCTCGCGGCGGTGACGGTCGCCGCTGCCGTCGCTGTCGCCCCAGTCGCCGTGGCGCAAGAAACCGTGCAGCTCACGGTGAAGGTGCAACACCATGACGACCCTGTTGAGGCCGCGGAGGTCAAGATTGAAAAAATTGGTGACCCGACTGTGCAGTTCAGCGGCGTCACGGATTATGAAGGACTGGTTAAGTTCCAGGTTCCACCCGGCACGTACAGCTACCGGGTGGATGTGAAGGGGACGGGCAGCCAGCTCACCACCGTCGAGCTGACTCGGCCGAAGGATGTTGTTGCAAGGTTCACCAACGGTACAAAGCGCAACGTCGACTTTTCCTGGGAGGACATGAGCGTTGCGGCGGGGAGCCGCGCTGCTGTCAACCCGCAGATTACGGGTGACGGGCGAGAGGTCACCGTCGAGAAGATGGAAGGCCCGGCCTGGGCCGAGGTGTTTGCCGACGGCACCATTGAGGTGATGCCGCCATTACGCACGGTGCCGGGGGACTACACAATCGACGTGCGCACCTCCGCTGGCCAAGTGGAGAAGGTAAATGTCCACGTCACCGGCCCGGAAACGCTCAAGGCGCTGCAGTACCCAGTGACCTCTGTGGAGCAGGGGCGGTCGGCGACGAGCGCCGTACCGATGGCGACTATCTCGCACCAGGGCAGGGACTTTTCCAGCCAGCCGGTGCCGGAGGGCGTGAAGTTCTCCACCGACGCGCCGAACGCGCAGGTAGATGCAGAGACAGGCCGCGTTACGTTGGACACCGCTGGCCTGCAGCAGGAAGCGGGCGAGACCGTCCAGGTCCCGGTCGTTGCCGCCATGCCGGGTGGGAAGAAGATCACTGCCCGGGCGGCTTTCCACATCAACGCGCTGCCTTCCGCGAAGCGTTTCACCCCCGGCTGGGCACCGATTGAGGTAGCCCCGGGTGAGCACGCGGCGGTCAAGCAGACTGGCGAGCGCAACATGCCCAAGGACGCCGAGTACTGGTGGCTGCGCGCCGACAATACGAAGCTTGCCGGCTGGCGCGTCTCTATCGACCAGGTCGACGGTACGATTTCCGCGTCCCCGGATGAGGGCGCGCAGGAAACGGTGCTGCATGTCCGCGTGAGCTATTCGGATGGCTCCCAGGAGCAGGTGGCCGTGCCGCTGAAGCTCACCGAGCCGACCGCACAGTCCGGCGAGACTCCTGCGGACACACCACGAGTACTGCCGCCGGGCAAGAAGACGGAAATCCTCGACGCGCAGGCTTCTGAGGTCGAGATCATCGACAACGGCGGCGTGCGCCTGGACGTGGACAAAGCTACCGGTAAGGTGACCGCCACCGTTCCGGAGGACGCGATGCGTGGCGCGAGCTACGAGGTGAACCTGCGCGTCGATGGCAAGGACCAGAAGATCCGGCTGACGGCGGATGAAAAGCCGCAGCCGTCCGCCCCGCAACCCGCCTCGAGTGTGAAGGACGCCTGGTGGATTCCGCTGGTCATGGTAGTGATGGCCGCTGTTGGCGCAGGCGCGCAGTGGATGTGGAGCCAGTTTGGAGGCTTGAAGTGAAACGTGCGAGCGTAGCAGCCGCCCTCGCCGCGGCGATGCTGATGGTGCCCGTGCCCGCTGTGGCGACGGTGAAGGACATGCCCTTCGGCGTCCATATGACGCCGGCCGCAGACGAGGAGGGCTTCGCCGTTGTCGACGTGTCGAAGGGGCGAACCACCACGTTCACCTTCGAGCACCCGGCCTCTGTCGCTGGTCTGATGTCCGGCAGCTTTGACGTGGCGATGCAGGTAGACGGCGGAAAGGTGCGGTACCTGCCCAGCGATACTTCGGTAAGCAAGAGCAAGCGTGGCGGCGCGGACGTGATCACCCTAGAGCACGAGGACACTACTCGGAAGGTAAAAGTCACCCGCGTGTTCACGGTGGAGAAGACCAAACTCACGGTCGACGTCACGCTGGAGAACTTGGCGGATGAGAAGCGCGAATTCGCCGTTGACTTCAACTCGCGCCTGATGAACTACGAGGCACACAAGGCTCGCTTTGCCGACGGCGCGTTTTTCCTCGCGCCTTCCGAGGGCGGCTACGAGACGACGCTGCGCTACCGCAACGCCACCGCCTCCGGAGTGGATACGGACCAGGACCAGACCACTGCCGCGGGCAAGATTGGCCACGTGGGGGAGGGGTCCTCCTTCCAGCGCGGCTCCTGGCACAAGCAGGTTCCCGCACAGGGTGCGCTGACCGCGTCGATGGAGATGGAGGTTGCCACCCAGGAATCTGCCGTGGACTCTGACCGCGACGGGCTGCCGGATGCGTGGGAGCGCGAAGGCTTCACCACCGCCGACGGCGAGCAGTTCCCCCTCCACCTGTGGGGTGCGGACCCGCAGCGCCCTGACCTGTTTTTGCAGTTGAACTGGTCGAAGTCGCAGTGGGAGACGCTGGGTTGCGACCGCGACCAGCGCTATGGCGCGGATGCCGATGGCTTCAACGAGTTCGCTGAGTGCGCCGCCGCAAACGCGAACGTGTACCGCCCCTCCCGCGGCGCGCTGATCCAGCTGGTCGAGCTCTTTGATAAACGCGGGATCAACCTGCACATCGACGCCGGCGAGATGTACACCAACATCCCTAACTATGGCACTCGTTATGGTGGCGCGACCGAGGACTTCCAGGAGTTCTACTTCAAAAACGGCAATCACAACGCACAGCTTGCCGCCGACCGCGACCGCCTCTTAGGCTCGCGCCTGCCCGTGTTCCGAGTGGGCATGATCGGCGACCGCCTGGAGGCCGACGATTACTCCACGGGCATGGGCCTGGTCAGCGACTCGGTCTTCTACGTGGCGAAGCACGATTACCTCACCGGCCAGGACCAGCTCCGCAACACGATCCTGCACGAGTTCGGCCACAACCTGGGCCTGACCCACACCGGCGCGGCGTTGTCGCCGACGCGCGTGGACACCCAGGACTTGCTGAAGAACTACGCCTCGGTGATGAACTACCTCTACCAGTTCTCCAAGTTCGACTACAGCACGGAAACTTCAAAGGGCAGCGGCGATGCAAAGCGCTGCGGTGAGTACACCTGCTACACCGGCTCGTACGCTGTGGCCCCGGACTGGGACAACCTCGACCTGGGCGGCAAGTTCATCGGCAAGGTCGAGGCGACCGCCGGCGCGGACGACGAGGTAGCCAGCCACAAGGACGTCACCGCCCGCGAGCTCGAGCTCGCGGCAGCGGAGGACAATGATGGTCAGGCGGGCTTCCGGCTTATCGACGCCGAAACCAACTCCATCATCACCTCCCGCACCGACAACACCGTCACGGCCGAGCTGCGCAACCTGGGCCTGGACCTGCACGACTACGACCTTTCCGTCACCTACCCGGGTGGCCAGTATTCCGAGCGGATCCGCGTGCCCGGCCAGCTGGTCTCCGATCCGTCGGTAAAGTTCGACATCCCGATCACGGGCGTCGCCGGCTTGACGGGCGCAACCATGCCGCTGGAGGTCCGGGTACACAACGTCCGCGGCGACGAAGTGTTCGCGGAGCGCTACGAGCTGTCCCTGCTGGACTACACCAAGGAGGAAGCAAACCGCGTTCGTCAGGAGATCCTCTCCAACCCGAATACCTCGCAGGAGGTGAAAGACCTCGCCGAAACCAAGCTGGGTGCGGAGCTTGGGCCAACTGAGCAACCACCTCAGGCACCGCAGCAGGGCTCTTCCAATCTGAACATCATCTTGGCCGTCCTCGGCGCGATCGGCGGGATCGCGGCGTTGCTCGGCGGCGCCGCGTGGGCGTCGGGAATGTTCTAGCTAGAGCGAAATATGCTGCCGACGTTAAGATTGGTGGTAACACCAATTTGAGGAAAGGGAGAAGATCGTGACAACGGTAGCCACAGCACACGAGGAGAAGGAGGCGTCGAGAAGCAAGGTCAAGATCATCTCGTTCTTCCTTGCCTTTGTGGCGCTGGCGGCGGTGCTGCTCGTCCCAATTGAGGGGATCGAGTGGCAGGGGCAGATCGCGCTGGGGATGCTCGCGTTCGCCGTCATTATGTGGGTGACCGAGGCGGTGAGCTATCCGGTCAGCTCGGTGCTGATCATCTCGCTGATTTCCCTGCTGGTCGGCCTTTCGCCTGATCCAGGGACCCCCGGGGAGGTCTTCGGTACCGGACCGGCGCTGAGCATGGCGCTTTCCGGTTTCTCCAGCGGCGCGGTGGCGCTCGTGGCCGCGGCGCTCGCGCTCGCGACCGCGATGCAGGCTACCGGACTACATCGTCGTATCGCGCTTTACGTGCTCAAAATCGCAGGGGAGAAGACTTCTCGCATTGTCGCCGGCGCGATCATCATCTCCATCATCCTCGCCTTCTTCGTGCCCTCGGCGACCGCCCGCGCAGGTGCCGTCGTGCCGATTCTGCTGGGCATGGTCGCGGCCTTTGGTCTGGCCGTCGATTCGAAGCTGTCTGCGCTGCTGGTGATTACTGCAGTGCAGGCCGTTTCCATCTGGAACGTCGGCATCAAAACCGCGGCGGCGCAGAACCTGGTGGCCATCGGGTTCATCGAAGACCAGATGGGGCAGACCGTGTCCTGGGGCCAGTGGTTTTTGTGGGCCGCGCCCTGGTCGGTGCTGATGTCGATTGCGCTGTACTTCATCATGCGCGCGGCGATTAAGCCTGAGGTGGATCACATTGAGGGTGGGCGCGCGCTCGTCGAAAAGCAGCTGGCGGAGATGGGGCCGATGACGGGCGCGGAAAAGCGTCTCACCGCTATCGCCGTGGTGCTGCTTTGCTTCTGGGCGACCGAAGGCTTCCTGCATCCGATCAACTCCTCGACGATTACGGTTGCCGCGATCGCGCTGATGCTCCTGCCGGGCATTGGCGTCATGGACTTCAAATATGCGCAGGACAACATCAACTGGGGCACGCTCATCGTGTTTGCGGTGGGCATCTCCCTGGGCTCTTTCCTCCTGGAGACCGGGGCGGCAACCTGGCTTTCCGAGCAGACCTTCGGCGCGCTGGGTATCGCCTCCATGCCGATTTTGGCGACGATCGCGATCGTGTCGCTGTTTAACATCATCATCCACCTGGGATTTGCGTCGGCGACCTCGCTGGCTTCCGCGCTGATCCCGGTGTTCATCGCGCTCGCGGCAACGTTGGATGTGCCAAACGGCGGGATCGGGTTTGTGGTAATCCAGCAGTTTGTCATCTGCTTCGGGTTCCTGCTGCCAATCTCCGCGCCGCAGAACATGCTGGCTTACGGTACTGGCGCGTTCACGACTCGCCAGTTCCTGAAGACGGGCATCCCGCTGACCATCGCGGGTTACCTGCTGGTCTTGCTCCTTTCTGCCACATACTGGCAGTGGATCGGGCTACTCTAAATCACTCCAACACCAGCCCGAGGTGCAGCGAGGAAAACTCGTGCGCCCCGGGCCCATCGGGGGTTGTCGCAATTTCACGACGAGTCGCCTCCGTCACCGGGATCAACCACCCAAGGTTTGGGTCGAGCAGTGGGTCCGCTCGCTTCTCGACGGGCACGAACGTCACCGGCCGCGCACCCTCACACACCGCCTGCACGGGGCCGGGAGTCTCTTTGAGCACGCCAAGTAGCGCCGGGGTGGTGGTGAGGATGACCAGGACTTCGTCGGTATCCGGCGACAAGTTCGCAGTATGTACCTCGAGGCGGGGGACTTCCACGCGCTCGAACTGATCGGGGTACTCCACGAGCGGGGCGGTGTCGTCTCCAGTGAAGAGGGCACGGATGCGTTCTAAGAAAGCCATGGTGGAAGTCTATCCGGCCGTCGGTAGTGGCAGGTTCGCGTCGTCGATGCAGTAGTTGTCGGGGTTGTTCTCAAACTCGTAGTCCGGGAACGGGGGCTCCTCCTCGTCCGGTGCTTGCTGCGGCACCATCGTTTCGGGGTCGGGGTGGAACTGGAAGCGCATGCCGAACGCGTCTTCCAGTTCTGCAAGGGCGAGCTCACAGCTGACGACGTCACCGTCGCGGTCGTATTGATCCATGATCGCGTGCCCGCGGGCGTTGAATTCCGCCATCTTGGCCCGATTCTGTTTCACCGCCTCGAGGGAGGAAACCCAGCGGGGGTGCGGGGTGCCGAGTTGCTGGTCGAGGATGCCCTCGGACTCAGCGATCTCGTAGTGGCCGTCCTCGTAGAGCCAGATGATGTCGCCGGTGGCCGGGTCGGGCACGTAGAATGCCTGCTTATCTGTCTTCACGTTGTGGTGTTTTTGGCAGAGGCAGTAGAGGTTGTCCACGCACGTTTCGCCGCCCTCGCCGAAGGGAATCCGGTGATCCAGCTGGCAGGTGTGCGCGGGCCGACTGCAGCCGGGGTAGCAGCAAGTGCCGTCGCGGGCCTCCGCGAGTGCGCGCATCGCGGCGGTGGGGGTGTAGCTGTCGGTTTTCGCAGACGCTGCCGCCTCCAGGTCAACGGTTCGCGGAGGGACCTGTTCACACATCTCGTCGAAAGCGATCGTGGCTTCCGGGTCCGTCCATCCGAAACCTGGAATGAAGACAGGCTCGCCGGCCTTGCGGCCCTTGGGCGCATAGACCTGGATGTTGGCTTTCGCGGCTGGGGAATACGTTCCGCTGAGCAGCGCAATGACCGCGTCGTGCAGGCTTAAGCTGTGCTCGCGTGCTGTTTCCTCCACGAACGCGCGCACCGCGGACAGCGTCGTCGTGTCGGTGGTGAGGAAGAGGACGCCCTTGCGCCGGCCTCCGAAGGATTCGTGCGTAAACTCCGCGCTGTTTTCGCGCTGCGCTTCGCGTTGTCGACGCCTGCGCGGCAGGTAGCTCAAGCCCGGATCGATACGGCGGATCTCCTCGCGCAGCTTGCGCGTAACTGCTGCGGGGTCCGGGAAAGGCTGGTTCGGTTTGGTCGGGGTAAAGAGGTCGGCAAGGTAAGTATCGATGTCGGCGAGGAGCTCTTCGTCCGCCTCGGGACCGAGCTCGTCGATCTTGCGGTGGATCGCGCGCAGGTGGCCGAGCGAAAGCCGCGTGTGCTCGTCCTGCAGCGCGCGGAGCTGGGGCAGATCTACGAGCCGGTTGTATGCCAAGATTCCGCCGCGGATGACGGTCTTTGCGTGCCCGGTTTGCTGGGCTAAGCGGTCGACGGCGAGGTCGAAGTCCTCGATGCAAGTGTCATCTTTACTAAACGGGCTAAACAACGCATGCTCGGCTTCTCGCAGGGCGCGCCCGAGCATGCAATTGGCGTCGCCTGGTCTGTCGATTCGAAAGTATGGTGTGCAAGGGCGTTCGTTGTCTAAAGTGTTCATGCACCGCACTCTATAGACCCACCCGAACATGGGAACGAAAATTTCTCGAAAATTAGAACAGAATGTCGAATGCGGCCCGCAGAGCGGGTACTTTCCCCAATCCTCTGTTCGAATCACCCCAACACCTGCGCGGGTTTTACCCAGGGGGCGATACCCTAGAAACTATGGAAGATGCCGAAAAGGGCCCCGAGATTGTCTCGCGCCGCATCGATTTCGTGTTGCCCTACGGCATTGGCGAGCTCGATGTCCCGCCTCCGCCGGACACCAAGCCGAATCCGCTCGACAAAAGTAATCGGCTCACTAAGGCGGGGTGGGTGCTGGTGGCCAAGCGTCTGGTCGCCGATTTTTCCAACGACGCGATGGTAGACCGCGGCGCGACCCTGACCTATTACACGGTGCTTTCGCTCGCACCGATGGTGGTCTCGACGTACGCGATCGCCACGCTGCTGCTGTCGCGTGACCCGGGCGCGGTCGACCAGCTCCTGGCCCAGCTGGTGCAGAACTACGTGCCGGAGGCACTGCGTGGTGAGGCGATGAATTTGCTGGAAGTGATTGTGGGTACGCCGTCGCAAAGCACTGTGGCCCTGACCGTGTCCTTGGTGCTTTCGCTGCTTGCGGCGTCGGCGTACGTGCGCAGTTTTTCGCGCAACGCCAACCTGGTTTATGGGCGCACTGAGGGGCGGCCGATGGTGGTGACGTGGGTGACGATGTGGCTGATCACACTGATGCTGGTCGTTGGTGCGGTGGGGATCCTGCTGGGTACGCTTTTGACCGAGTCGATCGTGGAGACGGTGCTCGGGCCAATCGCGCGGCCGCTCGGGCTCGAAGGGGTGCTGGATTATCTGACCGGGAAGTTCCTGCCGGTGTGGGCCTACCTGCGCACGCCGGTGATTGCGCTGACCGCGATGATTCTGCTCTCACTGATGTACTACTTCAGCCCCAACGTGCGGCCGGGCAGGTTCCGGCTGCTCACCCTGGGATCCGCGGCCGCGCTGCTCGTCGGCTTCCTGCTCTGGTGGGGCTTTGGCGTCTACCTTTCCACGATCGGTGTGCGTAGTGCCTATGGAGCCTTCGGGACCGTGCTGGCAGTGCTCGCGCTGGTCTGGGTGATGAACATCGTGCTGCTCGAAGGGGTGAAGATTGACGCGGAAGTGCTCCGCGCGAAAGAGCTGCAGGTTGGCTACGACTCCGAGCGCACGATTCAGGCGCGCCCGCGTTCTAGTGAGGGGACGAAGTGGCGCCTGAAGGTGCAGCGTTGGATTGCGCGGAGTGAGCGGGAAGTCAAGAACTCCCGGGTCGATCTTCTAGGATAGGCCCATGCCAATCGAGCCAGTGCTTATCGACGCCCGCGATACCGCCCTCATCTTCGAAGGTGGGGGCACACGTAATTCCTATACCGCGCCAGTCGTGGAAAAACTCATCGCCAACAATGTGCAATTTGGCTGGGTGGGCGGCGTTTCCGCGGGCGCGAGCCACACGTTGAACTTCGCCTCGCGGGATGCAGAGCGCTCGCACGCATCTTTCACCGATTTTGTCGGCAATCGCGAGTTCGGTGGATGGCGCACTGTCGTGCGCGGCAAAGGGCTGCTCAACGGCGAGTTTATTTACGAGGGTTACGAGCAGAAGCTGCCCTTTGACCTCGAGACCTTTCTGCACACCGAGGAGCAGATCCACATCGAGGCGGTGCGCGCCGACACGGGCGAGACCGTCGCCTACAACCGCGAAGATCTGCGCACGATCGAGCAGATCAATATCGCCGCGCGGACCTCGTCCACCCTGCCGCTAGTGATGAAGATGCGCGAGGTCGACGGCGTGCCCTACGTCGACGGCGCGCTGGGGACCTCTGGCGGCATCCTCATCCAGGCGGCAAAAGACGCGGGCTTTCAAAGGTTTTTGGTGGTGCTCACCCGCCCGCGCGACTACGTCAAGCCGCCGGAGAAGCGGGAGCGTGCTTTGCGACGCATCCTGCGCCGCACCCCGCGCGTGGTGGATGCCATGCTCGCGCGACCCGGCATCTACAACGAGGCGCTCGCCGAGGTGAAGCGACAAGAAGCCGAGGGTAATGCCTATGTCTTCTACCCGGAGCAGATGGGCGTGGAATCCACGGAGATGCACGTGGCAAAGCTCAAGGCCAACTATGCTTCTGGCCAAGCGCAGGTCGAGCGCGAGTGGGAAGCGATCCGGGAATTTCTTAACGAGCGGCCTTAACCGCGCGGCCGAGTGCGGTGACGAAGAGCGCGAGCGCGATGGTGATGAAGATGTGGCCGAGGCCCGCGATGCCGGAGATCATGGCAGTGGATTCCTCGCCCTTGACGGTGAGAATGCCGTGCCAGACCATCATCGCGGTGGTGAGGATGACGCCGAGGTTGTAGAGCCAGAAGAAAGAAGTGAACAGCTTCTGGTTGCGTGAGATTTCAAAAACCTTCTCCAGCGCCAGGAAGATGAGGAACATGATGAATCCCAGCGTGAGCAGGTGGGTGTGGGTGACCCCGAGCTGGGTGAACTGGCCCTCGGGGAAATCGTTGATCTTGGTGAACTCACGGTAGAACAGCCCGGCACCGAGGCCGAGGACGAGGTAGGCGATTGCTGCCCTGTAGAGGGAGGTCATGGTTGGCTCCTGATGTTGGCGACAGAGTGTTTCTAAGTGCACCTCCATTTGTACCAGAGAACGGTGCACTCAGCAGGAAGGGAAGTTTGGCCCTAGACTTTGACGCATGATCGATGCGCGGGATGTGGCCCTGATTATCGAGGGCGGCGGGATGCGCAATTCCTACACCGCCCCCGCAATCGTCCACCTCATCGAACAAGTAAGGTTTGGCTGGGTCGGCGGGGTTTCCGCCGGGGCGGTCCACGCGCTGAATTACGCGTCGGCCGATCCGAATCGAGCGCGCACCGCCTTCACCGAGCTGGCGGCGCATCCCCACTTCGGTGGCGTGCTCAAGTTCGCCAAAGGCAAGGGCTACTTCAACTCGGACTTCATCTACGGGCACGCCGAGAAGCTCCTGCCTTTCGATTTTGCCTCCTTCGCCGCCTCGCCCGCGCAGGTCCACGTCGAGGCGATGCGCGCGGACACCGGCGCCACGGTGAGCTGGGGGAGAGGCGATTTCCTGCAAGACCCTTCGCTGGTCAGCAGCGCGGCGCGCGCCTCATCCACCGTGCCCAAAGTCATGCCGATCACGCTGATCGAGGGGGTGCCCTACGTCGACGGTGCCCTCGGGGCCTCAGGTGGCTTGCTTATCGACGCCGCGCGCCAGGCAGGCTTCACCCGCTTCCTCGTCCTAGCCACCCGCCCCCGCGACTATTGGAAGAAGCCCCTGGCGCAGCCGACCGCCGTGCGCGGCATGTTCCGCCGCTACCCGGAAATCGGCGCGGCGCTGCACGAGCGTCCGGCGCGCTACAACGCCTCTAAACGGGGCATCCTGGCAGCGGAAAGTGCAGGCGACGCACTCGTTTTCTTCCCGGACAACATGCAGGCCGAGTCCATTGAACGGCGCACGAGCCGACTCAGGCGCAACTACGTGGCGGGCAAGGAACAGTTCGAGCGCGAGTGGCCCGCGTGGGAGGAGTTCCTCAGTTAATCCGCGATGAGCGGCTCGATTGTCAGGTCCGGGTTTTCCTTCTCCACGAAGGCGAGCTTCCACTTATCGCCAAACAGCGCGATGAGTTCGCCGTCGCTGCGGGTGAAAATCTCCACACCGCGCTGGCGGCCGAGCGCCTCAGCAGACTCCGCATCGGTACGACGCGCCACGGAGTAGGGGACGGGCTCGGTGACCGTCTCCACGTTGTACTCCACCTCCATACGGGCCTGCATGACCTCGAACTGCATGGGACCGACCGCAGCCATGATCGGGGCGGCGTCGCCGCGCAGATCGTTGCGCAGGATCTGCACCACGCCCTCGGCGTCCAGCTGGTCGAGGGCTTTGCGGAACTGCTTGTACTTGCCCAGGGACTTGGCGCGGAGCGTGCGGAAGTGCTCGGGCGCGAACTGCGGCATCGGCGGGTACTGGATGGCCTTGCCGGTGTAAATCGTGTCGCCGGGGGCGAGCGAGCCGGCGTTGACCAGGCCGATGATGTCGCCCGGGTAGGCGGTTTCCACCGTGTCGCGGTTGCGGCCGAAGACCGTCAGTGCATATTTGGTGGAGAAGGTCCGGCCCGACTGGGCGTGGGTGACCTGCATGCCGCGGTCGAACTCGCCGGAGACCACGCGCATAAATGCGAGGGTGTCGCGGTGGTTGCGGTCCATGCCCGCCTGCACCTTAAACACCACGCCGGAAAACTCGCCGTCGATCTCGCGGTCCTGTTTTGGCTGGGGAGCGGGGGCGATTGCACACAGCGTGTCGAGGATCTGGTGGACGCCGAAATTCAGCATCGCGGAGGCGAAGATGATCGGGGAGGTCACGCACTGCTCGAAGAGTTCCTGGTTGTGCAGCGCGCCGTCGGCAGCCAGCAGCTCGACCTCCTCGACGGCCGTGTCCCAGGCTTCGCCTTCCTTGCTCGAGGCATCGTCGGGTGAGTAATGCTCCTCCGGCGCGATGGTCGAGCCACCAGCGGTGCGGATGAAGTGGACGTAGGTATCTGCCTCGCCCTCGTTGCTGATGTGGGCGAGCCCGCGGAAGTCGCCCGCCTCGCCCACAGGCCAGTACAGGGGAGTGGGCTGGAGGTCGATCTCGTTGACGATCTCGTCGACAAGCTCGAGGGGCTCGCGGCCGACGCGGTCCCACTTGTTCACCACGGTGACGATCGGCAGCCCGCGGGCCTTGCAGACGCGGAAGAGTTTGAGGGTTTGGGGCTCGAGGCCCTTCGCGGCGTCGATGAGCATCACTGCGGCGTCCACGGCGGACAAGACGCGGTAGGTGTCCTCCGAGAAGTCGGCGTGGCCCGGGGTATCCACCAGGTTGATCACGTAGGGCTCGCCCTCGTGGCCGACGGGCGCGTACTCGAACTGCAGGGCAGAGGAGGCGATCGAAATGCCGCGGTCCTTTTCCATGTCCATCCAGTCGGAGACCGTGGACTTGCGGTTGCCCTTACCGTGGACAGCGCCGGCCTCCGAGATGATGTGTGCGTGCAGCGCCAGCGCCTCGGTAAGCGTGGACTTACCGGCGTCGGGGTGGGCGATGACAGCGAAGGTGCGGCGGCGTGTGGCCTCGGAAGCGACAGAACTCATGCCGAAGAGTCTACGCGGTGGGAAAAAAGGGTCTATAGTTCGAGAGCGTGAAGCAGTTGCTTTCGAGCCCAGCGCGGCTGACAGCCTCCGGGTTTTTGCTGCTCATCATTGTGGGTACTGTCCTTTTGATGATGCCTTTTGCTGGAGGTGCCTCGCCGCTTTCGGCACTGTTTACAGCGACCTCTGCGGTCTCGCTGACGGGCCTGATTGTGGAGGACACAGCTACCTTCTACAGTCCCGCGGGCCAAGTGATCATCCTGGTGCTGATCCAGCTCGGTGGGCTCGGCATCATGTCGCTGGCCTCACTGTCCGGGTATATTTTGACCGGACGCATCAGTTTGAAGGCACGCAAGACAGGGGCGTACGAGGGGCGGCCGATTACGTCCGGGGGTATTCTTCGGACCCTCATCTTTACCTTCGCGTTTACCGCGGTGGTCGAGGCCACGATTGCGGTGCTCGTGGGCGCGCGGCTGATGCTGGGCTATGGGTATTCCTTCCCGCGTGCGGCGTGGGAGGGCATCTTCCACGCGATCTCCGCCTTCAACAACGCGGGATTTTCCACGCACAGCGATAACCTCGTTTCCTTTGCTGCCGACGCGTGGATCCTGCTGCCGCTGGCCGCCGCGCTGATTGGCGGTGGCCTTGGGTTTCCCGTCTGGGCGGAGCTGGTACGCCGCAGGATATCTATCACCGGGCGCATGACGCTGTGGGCGACGGGTCTTCTCTTACTCCTTGGCATGGTGTTCTTCGCCTGCGCGGAGTGGCGCGGGGTCCTGGGGCCGATGCCGCTAGGGCAGAAGCTGCTTAACGCTTTCTTTGCGAGTGCTTCTCCGCGCACCGCTGGGTTTAATGCCGTGGACTATGGGCAGGCCCACCCAATCACGCTCATGGGCACGGACATGCTCATGTTCCTGGGCGGAGGATCCGCGGGTACCGCAGGCGGGATCAAGGTGACTACGTTTTGTGTGCTGCTTGCGGCGATGGCGGCCGAGTTCCGCGGTCGTAAAAACACGACAATTGGGCACCGTAGCGTGCCGCATACGGTGACCCGCCAGGCACTCGCGTTGAGCGTCGCGGGTGTGGCGGTGGTTGTTGTCGGCGTGGCCACGCTGCGCATTTTCGACCCACAGTTCACGGCAGATCAGGTCACCTTTGAGGTGATCTCCGCCTTTGCCACTTCCGGATTGTCTACAGGTATTACGGCGGACCTTTCAACAACGTCGAAGCTTGTGCTGTGCATGATCATGTACCTGGGCCGAGTTGGCCCAACCACCTTGGTGGCAGCGTTGGCGGCACGGACCGTCGACAGGCGCTTCAGCTACCCCGAAGAAAGGCCCTTCATTGGCTAAGTTTTTCCGTTCTCGCGCAACGATTGACATCCCGCCGGTCGTGGTGATCGGCCTGGGGAGGTTCGGCACCGCGCTGTCGCACGAGCTGATGGACAACGGCGTCGAGGTGCTAGGCATCGACGTCGGCGACAAGGAGGTGCGCGAGCAGGTCGCCTACCTCACCGAAGCGCTCATTGCCGACGGCACCGACCCGGAGGCCTTGAAGCAGCTCGGGATCGAGGAAGTTGAGCGCGTCGTCGTGGCGATCGGCTCGCACCTGGAGGCCTCCATCCTGACCGCCTCCAACCTGGTGGAGATGGGGGTCAGAGACATCTGGGCCAAGGCGGACTCGGAGGCTCACGCGCGCATCCTCTCTCAGATCGGCGTGCACCATGTGGTGCGCCCGGAGCGCGACACCGGGCGACGCGTTGCGCATCTGCTCAGCGGCGATTTCCAGGACTTCGCCGAGATTGCGGAGGGCTATGGCGTGACCAAGCTGAGCGCACCAGCCGCGGTGGTGGGCGCACCTATCGATCCAGTGCAGGTGTGGAAAACCTACCGCGTCCAACTTGTTTCTGTGCGGCAGGGACAAGGCCAGTGGGTGCCGCTTGAAGTGGGGGCTGAGCTGCGTCGATCCGACCTCATCGTCGCGGCGGGAAGTCCGGCGGATTTGGAAAAGTTCTCGAGATGCTAGGATACGTTGTATACCCAATGTAGACACGTCAACAATGTTGGCGAGAAGGAGAACCTCATGAAAATCGGTGTCATCCTCGGCTCCATCCGCAAGGGCCGCGCAGGCGAGTCCGTGGCCAAGTGGGTCATGGACAACGCAGCAGGGCGTGCGGGCTACGAGTACGAGCTGCTCGACCTGGCGGACTTCCGCGTTCCGCTGCTGGAAGCGGAAATGATCCCCGGCGCCGCCAACAAGCAGTACGCGGACGAGGCCACCACCGCGTGGTCGGCCGCAGTGGACGCCTGCGACGGTTTCATCTTCATCACCCCCGAGTACAACCACTCCGTGCCGGGTCCGATGAAGAACGCCTTTGATTCCTTGGGCAGCGAGTGGGCCGCAAAGCCGGTGGCCTTCGTTGGCTACGGTGCCGACGGTGCAGTCCGCGCGGTCGAGCACTGGCGCCAGATCGTAGCGAACTTCTCCATGTTCGGCGTGCGCAACCAGGTCGCGCTGTCGCTTTTCGACGACTTCCCACAGCCGCGCGAGCAGAAGCACAAGGACCTCACCACGGTGCTCGGCGACATCGAGCAGGCGCTGGCCTAGCTCTTCGCGTGGATTTCGTTTTGCGCGGCAGCTAGACCGTCTGAGCAAACAAGCCGCGCGGCCTCGGCGGCTGTCTCGATCGCCTCATTTCCATCTAGGGGGCCGAGCACCCAGTCGGGGACAGCGAGTCCTTTCGGCGGGCGGCCGATGCCGACGCGTACGCGCACGTAGTCGCGCGTGCCTAGGTGCTCGGTGATGGATTTGAGTCCGTTGTGGCCGTTCTCATTCCCGCCGAGCTTGATGCGCACCTTGCCCGCAGGAAGGTCGAGCTCGTCGTGAATGACCACGATGCGCTCGGGAGGTACGCCGAGCTGCTTTGCGAGAGGGGCCACGGCCTCGCCGGAGAGATTCATGAAGGTGGTGGGGCGGGCCCACGCGACGTCGCCAATGTGCTCCACCGTTGCTTTGATCCCGCGCACGGGGGCCAGGTTTTTGGCAGACTGGTCGACAGCGAGCGCGCCCACGTTGTGCTTCGTGGTCTCGTACTTGGGGCCGGGGTTGCCCAGTCCCACCACGAGCCACTCGGTAGCAGGGGGCGTGGGCCGGAAGCGCTTGAGAAAATCGAACACGAGGATAAGCATAACCATGGACCTTCCACGCATCGTCGCCGCACCAATGGCGGGCGGCCCGACCACGCCAGAGCTCGTGAACGCAGTCAGCTTCGGCTTTTTGGCGCTAGGCACCTGCACCGTCGAGCAAGCCCGCACTTGGCTTAAAGCATGTGAGCCGCCCTTCGGCGTCAATCTCTTTATGCCGCAGCCAGAGCCCTCGCTTATCGACGTCGAGATGGTCGCCGCCGAGCTCGGCGCTGAGGTCCCACAGGCCGATGTCACCAGCGGTTTCGAGGAAAAGTTTGAGCTGGTGGTTGAAGCGGCACCGCCGATCGTGAGCACGACTTTCGGGCCGCTTCACCCCGAGCATGTGGAGCGGCTGCACTCGGTGGGCTCGGAGGTATGGGTGACGGTCACCCGAATCGAGGACGCGCGGGAGGCAATAGGGGACCTCTGGAACGCAGACGGCCTGATCGTGCAGGGGCCCGAGGCTGGCGGGCACCGCAGCACCTGGTCACCGGCAGAGGTGCCGGACACGCTCTACCTGGACACCATCGTGGAAGAGGTCGCTGAGTTGGGCGTGCCCTTCATGGCTGCGGGCGGGGTGCGCGGGCCGGAGGACGTGGAGCGGCTTCTTGGCTTGGGCGCTGATGCTGTTGCTTGTGGCACTGCGTTTCTCCTCGCCGACGAGGCGGGCACGAGCCCGCAGAACCGTGAATTGCTGCGCACTGATCGGCGCACTGTGGTGAGCAGGGCTTTTTCTGGCAGGCCTGCGCGCGGGATCGAGAGTGAGTTGACCAAGCGCTACCGCGACATGCCGCCGATCTACCCCTATCTGCGCCCGATGACGCCGGACACGGACTACTGCCTGGTGGGCAAAGACCGCGGCGAACTCATGGAGGCACCGGCGAAGGAGATCGAGGCCTACTTGGCCGGGTAGACGCGAGTCGTGTTCTCGATGGCACCGAGGCCCTCAATCTCCACGCGCACCGTGTCGCCGTCGGCGAGGTAGCGCTGGGGGCTCCGCGCGTGCCCCACGCCGTCGGGAGTGCCGGTGGCAATCACGTCGCCGGGCTCGAGCGGGTAGAGGTGCGAGATGAACTCGACGAGCTTCGCGGGCGAGAACACCAGGTCATCGGTGGGGGCCTGCTGCATGACCTCGCCGCCCACGGTGGTGGTGAGCACGGGGCCGGGCTGCCACTCGGTGTCCAACCAGGGGCCGAACCCGGCTGTCTTTTCGAGTGATTTCCCCTGGTGCCACTGCTTGGTGCGTTTTTGGATATGGCGCTGGGTGTAGTCGTTGATCACGGCGTATCCGGCGATGTGTTCATTTGCATCAACCTCGTTGACGTGGCGGGTGTACTTCCCAATCACCACGGCAAGCTCGCCCTCGAAATCGAGGGTGTCGGCGTTGAAGTCGGGGATCTCCGCGTCGTCGTAGGGGCCGATGAGCGCCTCGGGGAACTTGATGAACAGGGTGGGCACGTCGGGGCGCTCGTGGCCCATCTCGTCGATGTGCTTGGCGTAGTTCAGACCGACGCAGATAATCTTGCCCGGGCGGGGGATGACAGGGGCGAGCTGCTCGGGAGTGAACTCGACTTTTTCTCCCTCCTGCCACGCAGTACTGTCGCCTACTTTAAGGAGAGCACCGACGTCCGGGTAGCCCGGGAAGGTGACGGCGGTGGTGTCGGACTCCAGGCGGGCGGCGACGGTGAGATCGTGGCCGGGGACTCGCAGTGTGACTAAGCGCATGCCCTTAAACTTATACGGATTTCAACCAGAGATCCGCCGCGTCGGCGGCCGCGATTGTCAGATCGACCTGCTGACTGGCAGAAAAGGGCTTGAGCACGTAGTCGGCAGGGGCCATTCTTCCAGGCGGGCGCCCGATCCCAATAGCGAGCTTGTGGTAGGGCTTGCCGCCCAAAGACTTGGTTACAGATTTTAGGCCGTTGTGGCCGTGGTCCCCGCCGCCCTTGCGGAGTTTGACCTCGCCCAAGTCAAGGTCGAGCTCGTCGTAGGCGACAAACACATCCGCTGGTGCCACGCGGAAGTAGTCGGCGAGTGCCTTGACGGGGCCGCCGGAGACGTTCATAAAGGCGCGGGTGCGGGCAAGGATCACCTGGCGGTCGGGGAGGAGCCTGCCTGCGGCGAGCTCGGCGACCTCGGTATTCGTGCGCTTGTGCACCGCGAGTTGGGCGGGCATGGGGGTGGCGCGGGAGCACAGCTCGTCGATAAGCGCGATGCCCGCATTGTGGCGGGTGCCTGCATACTTGGGGCCCGGGTTGCCCAGGCCGACAACTAGAACTGGAGAAGAAGACACGCCCTTAAGCATAAAGAAACGCCCACTGCGCGCGGCAGTGGGCGAGACTTTAAAGAAGGAATTACTCCTCGGAAGACTCCTCGGTGGACTCGGCACCGGCCTCGGCGCCGCCCTCCTCGGCCTCCTCGGCAGCCTCCTCGAGGTCCTCGTCAACCTGCTCGTAGGTGAAGTTGACCAGCAGGTCCTCCGGGTCGGAGAGCAGCTCTGCGCCCTCCGGCAGGACAACGTCGCCAGCCAGGATCTGGTCGCCGATCTCCTTGCCCTCGATGGACACCTCGAGCTCGTCCGGGATGCTCAGAGCGTCGATCTCGATCTCGATGAGGTCGTTCTCCACCAGGACCACAGCGTCCGGGTGAGCCTCGCCGGTGGTGACAACCGGGACCTCAACGTTGACCTTCTCGCCGCGCTTAATGCCCAGGACGTCGATGTGGTCGATGTCCAGGGTCAGGACGTTCTGATCGACGTGCTTGACCATGCACAGCAGCTTCTCGCCCTCGTACTCGAGCTCGAGAATGGCGTTGACACCCTCGTTGCGCACGATCGCGGAGATCTCGATGCGGTCGACGGAGAAGTGCACGTTGTCAATGCCAGCCTCGTAGAGGACACCGGGGATACGGCCCTCGCGACGCAGACGGCGCGCGGCACCCTTGCCAAACTCTTCGCGCTTTTCAACCTTGACCAGGATCGGGGTAACAGCCATGTGTGACTCCTTGTACTTGAATGGTTGGGCCACAGGAAAAGCCTGCGACCACTAGATCGGAACAGGTGCTCGTCGAGTGATCGCAGGCTTGAAAAGTCTGGATACATATCGCGTCGATAACGGCTTCTACAGCCCTCGCCGAGACCAGGTGAGTATATCCAATTCGGGGCATCTCATCCAAACCGTCGCCTGTGTTGCGCCGCGCTGGTAGACCAGAAGGTGCTTACCTACGAAAAGGAGAAGGGACACATTTTATGGATATCCAAGCAATCCTGGACCAGGTGGAGACCCGCCTGTACATCAACGGCGAGTGGCGCGATGGCGCAGAAGGGGAGACCTACGACGTGCTCAACCCCGCCACGGAGGAGGTCATCGCTACGATGTCCTCCGGGACCCGCCAAGATTCCCTGGACGCGCTCGCCGCAGCCGACGAGGCGCAGAAGGTGTGGGCGCACACCGCGCCGCGCGAGCGCGCAGAGATCCTGCGCAAGGGCTACGACCTGGTCAAGGAACGCAAGGAAGCGTTCGCAGCCATCATGACCATGGAGATGGGCAAGTCCTACACCGAGGCACTCGGCGAGGTGGACTACGGCGCCGACTACCTGCTGTGGTTCTCCGAGGAAGCCAACCACTTCTTCGGCCACACCAACCGCTACCCGGCCAAGGGCAACCGCATGGTCACCGTGCGCAAGCCGGTCGGGCCCTGCCTGCTGATCACGCCGTGGAACTTCCCGCTGTCCATGGCGACAAGGAAGATCGCACCGGCCCTGGCCGCGGGCAACACCGTGGTGATCAAGCCGGCGAAGCTGACCCCGCTGACCATGCAGTACTTCGTGCAGACCATGGAAGAGGCGGGCGTGCCAGCGGGCGTGATCAACCTCGTCTCGTCCAAGTCGGCCTCCGATGTCTCGGAGCCGATTTTGCAGGACCCGCGCTGCCGCAAGCTCTCCTTTACCGGGTCCACCCCGGTCGGCTCCGCGCTCATGAAGCTGGCCGCGGACAACGTGGTCAAGGTCTCGCTCGAGCTGGGCGGCAACGCACCCGCGATTGTCTTTGCGGACGCCGATATTGATAACGCGGTCGAGGGAGTCAAAGCCGCGAAGATGCGCAACATCGGCGAGGCGTGTACCGCTGCCAACCGCATCCTCGTCCACGAGTCGATCGCGGAGGAATTTGCCACCAAGCTGGCCAAGGCGGTGAGCGAATTGAAGGTGGGCAACGGCATGGACGAAGGCGTCGAGGTAGGCCCGCTCGTGGAGAAGAAGGCGCAGGAGCACATGCAGGCGCTTGTCGACGACGCGGTGTCCCACGGCGGCACCATCCTCACCGGCGGCAAAGCCGTCGAGGGCACAGGCTTCTTCTTCGAACCGACCGTGATCACCGGTGCCTCGAAGGACGCGAAGGTGTTCCGTGAGGAGATCTTCGGCCCCATCGCCCCGATCTTCACCTTCAGCACCGAGCAGGAGGCGTGGGCGCTGGCAAACGACACCGAGTATGGCCTGGCGTCGTATGTCTTTTCCGAGGACCCGGATGTGATGTGGCGCGCCTCCGACCACCTGGAGTTTGGTCTGGTGGGCTACAACACCGGCGTCGTCTCCGATGCCTCCATCCCCTTCGGCGGGGTCAAGGCCTCCGGCCTGGGCCGCGAGGGCTCGCTCGAGGGCATGCTGGAGTACACGGAGGTGCAGATGATCGGCGTGCGCGACCCCTACGCGCGCTTCTAATCCAGCACTGTATCTAGGGCTCTGAGGAGCGCGTTGGTTTCTTCCTCGTTCGTCACCGTGATGCGGGTGCCCTCGGGGAAGGAACGCACCAGCACGTCGTGGTCTGCGAGGTCCGCGGCAAAATCCTTTGGAGTATTTGGCAGCCACACGAAATTGGTCTGTGACGGCGGGGTGCCGAAAGCCTTGAGCGTCTCCGTCAGACGCTCACGCTGGGCGCAGGTCTCTTCGACGCGTGCTGCAAGCTCTTCAGATGCCTCCAATGAGGCAAGTGCTCCGGCCTGTGCCACCGAACTGACGGAGAAGGTCACGGCGACCTTGTTAATGCCCTCGATCAGCTCGGCAGGGCCGAAAGCGTAGCCCACGCGCACGCCCGCGAGCCCGTAGGCCTTAGAAAAGGTGCGAAGGCCCACCACGTTGGAATACTTCGTGATCTCCTCAGTAGCCACCGGGGTATCGGCCGCGCGGTTGTACTCAAAATATGCCTCGTCGAGTGCGACCGTGACATGCGCGGGCACCTTTGCCATAAACTCATCCCACTCGGCGGTAGTGATGGTGGTCCCGGTCGGGTTATTCGGGTTGCACACGAAGATCAGCCGGGTCGAATCAGTAATTGCGCGCGTCATTGCCTCCAGGTCGACGCGGTGCTGTGCATCGAGGGGGATCGGGCGAGCGGTAGCGCCCGCGATCTGGACGAAGATCGGGTAGGCCTCAAAGGAACGCCAGGGGAAAATCACCTCATCACCCGGTTGCGCGGTCGCGCACACCAGCTGCTGGCACAGCGCCGAGGACCCGGTGCCTACCGCGACTTCGTCAAAGGTGACGCCGAGGTGCGAGGCGAGCGCCTCGCGCAGTTCGACCGCGCCCATGTCCGGGTAGCGGTTCGCCCCGGCGAGTGTTTTGTCCATTGCCTCCTGCACCGACGGCAGCGGGCCGGCGGCCGACTCATTGGAGGAAAGCTTGATGGTGTCGGCTGATTGTTCGCGCGCACCGGGGACGTAGACAGGCAGGGAAGCGAGGTCTTTGCGGATCATGCCTGCCTATCTTAGGCCGACTGTTTCCGCGTCGCCCCAATAATGCTTAGACCAACGACCCACGCGATGAGCGCACCGAGGCCGACCCGGTAGTCAGGTAGAAACGCCATGAGCACGAGCACCAGGACATAAAAACCGGCGCAGAGCCAATTGGCGTAAGGGTAGAACGGTGCCATGAAGCTCGAGCGGCCGCCATTCGCCCGGAAGCGCAGGTGCGCAAAGCTTATCGACGCCCACGTGATCAGCTCAGAGCCCACGATGATCGCCAGGAGAATCGCGAAGACCTTCCCCTCAAAGAAATAATTGAGGATAACGACGGTGCCCATGAGCGCGGCGTCGAAAAGCAGCGCGCGAAGTGGGAGTCCCTTCTTTGTGGTTGCTCCGAAGAACTCCGGGGCCTGGCCGTTACGGGCCAAGTCGCGCAGCATGCGGCTGCCCGAATACGTCATGGTGTTGCACACCGATGCCACCGCGACCAGGATGACCAGGTTGAGCACGTGCGCCGCGCCGTCGACGCCCACGGCGGTGAGCACGCGGACGAAGGGGCTGGCGGAATCGCCCTGCTCATCCCACGGCGCGAGCAGCAGAATCACGCTCATGCCGCCCAAGTAGAAGAGCAAGATGCGCCAGATGACGGAGTTGACCGCGCGCGGGATGGTGGTTGATGGGTTTTCAGCCTCGCCAGCGGCGGTGCCGATCGACATGATGCCGCCGAACGTAAAGGTCACGGCGACGAGCGAGAAGAGCACGCCCGTTGCACCGTTGGGGAAGAACCCGCCGTGGATAAACAAGTTTTCCGTACCCACCGCAGGCTCGGGGCCGAGACCGAGCACGAGCACAATCCCTAAGATGATCATCAGGCTCAGTGCGACAACTTTGATCAGGGAAAGCCAATACTCGGCCTCGGCGAACACGCTGACGCGGGCGGCGTTGATGAACACCACAATGGCCAAAGTAACGAGCGCGGTGAGCCAGTGGGGGATCTCCGGAAACCAAAAGTCCAGGAAGGTGCCCATCGCGGTGAGCTCGATCATGCCCACCACGATGGTGGTAAACCACCAGTTCCAGCCCACGATAAAGCCGGCCCGCGGGCCAATGAAATCGCGCGCGTAGGCGGCAAAGGAGCCGGAGACCGGGTGGGCCACGGCCATCTCGCCCAGCATCCGCATGAGCAGATAGACGATCGCGCCGACGATGACAAAGCCGAGCAGTACCGCGGGGCCGGCATAGTTGATCGATTCCGCGGAGCCAAGGAACAGCCCGGTGCCGATGGATGAGCCCATGGCGATCATGAGCATGTGGCGTGTCTTCACGCCACGTTTGAGACCACCATCATCGGCTGACGGGTCGACTGGTTCACTCAAGCTAGGCCTGACCCTCGAAGAGGGTGGTCACCGAGCCGTTTTCGAAGATCTCGCGGATCGTCTTCGCCAACAGCGGGGCGATGGTAAGCACCGTGAGGTTCTTCCAACCCTCCGTGGACTGCGGCAGTGTATCGGTGGTGATGACCTCTTCTGCGCCACACTCGCTCAGACGCTCGCGCGCCGGGTCGGAGAACACACCGTGGGTACAAGCGATGACGACGGACTTCGCGCCCGCCTCCTTCAGCACGCCGACCGCGCCGGCGATGGTGCCGCCGGTATCAATCATGTCGTCCATCAGCACGCAGTCCTTGCCCGCCACGTCGCCGACGACGCGGTTGGAGACCACCTTGTTCGCTGCATCGATGTCGCGAGTCTTGTGCACGAACGCCATCGGGGCGTCGCCCATCGCGTTGGCCCACTTCTCCGCAGTCTTCACGCGGCCTGCGTCGGGGGAGACCACGACCAGGTTGTCCAGCGAGTACTTGGACGTGATGTAGTCCACCAGGATCGGCTGAGCGTGCATGTGGTCGACCGGGCCGTCGAAGAAGCCCTGGATCTGGTCGGTGTGCAGATCCACCGAGACAATGCGGTCCGCGCCGGCTGCAGTGAGCAGGTCCGCGATGAGGCGGGCCGAAATCGGCTCGCGGCCGCGGTGCTTCTTGTCCTGGCGAGCGTAGGGGTAGAACGGCAGAATCGCGGTAATACGCTTCGCAGAGCCACGCTTGAGCGCGTCAATCATGATGAGCTGCTCCATGAGCCACTTGTTCAGCGGCTGCGCGTGCGATTGCATGACAAAGCAGTCGGCACCGCGGACAGACTCCTCGAAGCGGATGAAGATCTCGCCGTTGGCGAAATCACGGGCGGTGGTGGGCACCAGCTCGATACCGAGCTCCTCGGCAACCTGCTCAGCAAGTGCCGTGTGTGCGCGACCAGAAAAGACCTTGAGGTCCTTGTGGCTTTCAGTAGAGTATCCAGTCATTGCGATCCTTTAGTTCTCGCGTGCGTTTTTCGCCGCTGCCGCAGCGTCGGTTCCGGGGCGGCGCTTTTCCACCCAACCCTCGATGTTGCGCTGGCGGCCCTCCTTGATGGCGAGCGCGCCAGACGGGACATCTTCAGTCACTACTGTACCCGCGGCGGTATAGGCGCCATCACCGATGGTGACCGGAGCGACGAACATGGTGTCAGAGCCGGTACGGCAGTAGTCGCCGATCGTGGTGTGGTGCTTGTTCACTCCGTCGTAGTTGGCAAAAACGGAGGAGGCGCCGATGTTGGACTCGCGGCCCACGGTTGCGTCGCCAATGTAGGTCAGGTGCGGGACCTTGGAGCCCTCGCCGATCTTGGCGTTCTTGGACTCGACGAAGCCGCCGAGCTTGCCGCGCGCACCCAGTTCGGTGCCCGGGCGGATGTAGGTGAAGGGGCCGACGGTGGCGTCCTCGCCGATGACGCCGAGTTCGCCCTGGGTACGCACGACCTTCGCACCCGCGTGTACTTCCATGTCGGTCAGGGTGGTGTCCGGGCCGATCTCGGCGCGATCCCCGATAACGGTGGAACCCCACAGTTGGGTGTTGGGGTAGATGGTCACGTCCTGGCCGATCTCCACGTCCACCCCGATCCACGTGGTTTCCGGGTCGATGACGGTGGCGCCGCCGCGCATCGCCTTCTCCACAAGGCGACGGTTGAGCTCCTTGCCCGCTGCGGCCAGCTGCACGCGGTCGTTGACCCCGGCGAGCTCGCGGGCGTCGGGAGCGATGAAGGCGGCGACCTTCTTGCCGTCGCCGCGGGCGATACCAAGCACATCGGTGATGTAGAGCTCGCCCTGTGCGTTATCGGAGTTGATGCGGGTCAGCGCGTCGCGCAGTACTGCGCCGTCGAAGGCGAAGACGCCGGAGTTGACTTCTTTGACGCGCTTCTGCTCATCGTTAGCGTCCTTTTCCTCCACGATCTCGCGGACGTTGCCGGCCTCGTCGCGGATGATGCGGCCATAGCCGATTGGGTTGGCAAACTCGAGAGACAGCACGGTCACGGCGGCGTGCGCCTGCTCGTGCTGTGCAATGAGCGCATCGATAGTTTCTGGCTGCAGCAGGGGAACATCGCCGTTGGTCACCACCACGGTGCCGTCGAAGTCCGGGATTGCGCTCAAGCCGCACTGCACCGCGTGGCCGGTGCCGTTTTGCTCCTCCTGCACTGCCTGCAGGATCTGGATGTTCATCTCTTCAGCGATCGCATCAACTGCGGGGCCGACCTGGTCGCGCTGGTGGCCCACCACGGCCACGACGTGCGCAGGCTCGACGGAAGCGGCCGCGTGCAGCGAGTGCGACAGCAGGCTGCGCCCGCCGATCTCGTGCAGCGTCTTCTGCTTCGTCGACTTCATCCGGGTACCAGCGCCGGCCGCGAGAACGACGACGGCGCGCTGAGAGTGGTTGGCCACGCTTAGCTCCTTTGATTCACTACAGGGGGCAGATGTCTTCTTACGTTAACGTATCGGCCGCTATGCGGTGCCGCGGGAGACGTCTTTGAGGCTTGCGGCAGAGGCGACGCCGATGAAACCGACAATAGCCAAGAAGATAAGCGTGATCTGCGGTCCGAACACGGAGATGGCCGAAGAGAGCGCGCCGACAAGCAGCAGCACGACACCCATCACGGTGTTCGCGGCGCCCGTAATGAGGGTGCGGCGGTCGCCATCAGCCATATCCACCAGGTAGGTCTTGCGGCTCACGCGCACCGCGGTGTGCGCGAGGTTGACCACGAAGAAGCCGATCGGCATGATCCACGCGTTGGCCGCGGCAGGCAGGAAGTTGGCACTCGCCACGAGCAGGAGCAAGCTTGTCGACGCCACCCCGGCCGCCCACGCCATCGTCGATTTTGAAGAACGATCCGAAAAGATCCCGGAGATGCGCCCGCCGACCAGCGCAGCGCCGCCGGAGGCGATGATGAACGCGCCCAGGCTGGACAAGTCCGCGCCTTCTTCCTGCGCGAGCACCACGATAAACGGGGTGGACAGTGCCGTGACCAGCATGAGTGAGCGCACCACGAGGAACTTCTGCAGCTGCCTGTCGCCCTTGACCAAGTCGTAGGTTTGCTTGGCCCAATTCTCTTTGTTCTTCGGGGAGGGTTCCTCAGCCGGTTCCTTGATGGTGCGGAAGACGAGGGAGGCAAAGGCCGACGTGGAAGCGCCCACGGCGAGCAGTACCACGATCGCCCAACGCGGCAGGTCGTTGGGCAAAAAGGACAACAGCAGGCCAATCGCCAGTGTGAATGCTCCCGAGAGTGCCGTGGCTCGGCCCGTGATCAGACCGCGGGTGCCCTTCACGATGGTGCGTCCCTGGACATCTTTGCCTGCGATGGAGCACAGGGCGCGGAAAACCGAGAGCGCGGCGAGGAGGGCAAGGACGAGGACGCCGAGAAGTGGACCGTCGAAAAGCATGGCACTGAGCGCGATGAGGGCGGCCGAGATTGCTTGGCCCCAGGAGCCGATGAGCCAGGCGCGCTTGCGTTGCGCCTGCGCGGTAACCCAGGGGGTGAGCGCGGCTTGTGGGAGCATCGAGCCGGATTCGCGGATCGGGACGAGCAGCGAGGTGAAAGCCGCCGGGACGCCTGCGGCGGTAAAGAGCCAGGGCAGGACTGTTTTGGCGGCGACGATCTGATCGCCGATGCCCTGCAGGCCGTTCGACCAGATGAAGCGGCGGGCGTTGTGCTCCTGGTGCGGCATAGCGGAATCTGGGGAGGTGCTCATAGCCCCAAATAGTAGGGTTGGGGTGACATGGCTGCGCGTATTAGGCGCACCAAACCCGCAGGCAAGCAGGAGGTAACGCATGGCAAGCGGATTGTCCCGACGCACATTTTTTAAAGGAGTAGTGCTGAGCGCGGGGGCGGTGCTCGCGGCCTGCGCAACGAGTAACCAGCCAAAGCCGCGCGGCGCTGATGAAGAGGCACGGCCTTTGCCCATCCCGCCGTTATATGAGGGCGAGCTGGACGGCTCCACGCGGACCTTTGCACTTACGGCGCAGGAGGGCACCCACGAGATTCTGCCCGGTGTCCAAAGCACAACCTGGGGTTTCAACGGCGACTTCCTCGGACCGACGCTGTACATGCGCAGGGGCGAGACCATCAACATGACGGTGCGCAACGAGGTGAGCGAGCCGACGGTGGTGCACTGGCACGGCATGCACCTGGCGGCGGACGCGGACGGCGGTCCCGCGCTTGTTTTCCCGCCGGGGAAGGAGTGGTCGCCGACGTGGAAGGTGGACCAAGACGCGGCAACACTGTGGTACCACCCCCACCCGCACGGGGTATCCGGGCTGCACGCCTACCGGGGGTTGGCGGGCGGGATTGTCGTGGCGGATGATGAGACGGATGCGCTTGGGCTGCCACATACCTATGGAATCGATGACATTCCGGTCGTGCTCACGGACGCAAAGTTCACCGATGACGGACAACTCGATGAAACGATCGACCCCACTTACGGCTTGCTCGGGGATACCCCCTTGGTCAACGGGATCACCAAACCACGGTTCGAGGCACCGGCGGGCAAGCTGCGGTTGCGCCTGGTCAACGGCGCAACCATGCGCTTCCACAACCTGAGCCTTGGGGTGCCTTTCCATGTGATTGCCACCGACCAGGGGCTTGTGGAACAACCGGTTGAGGTGGATGCCATTCTGCTCAGCCCGGGGGAGCGCGCCGAGGTGATCGTGGACGTGGAACCCGATAGCGAGCTGATGCTGCGCAGCATCGGCGTGGACGACCATGGCGGACTCCCGGATGAAGAGGTGGCCAACGGCTTCGGATTGAGCGACGTCTTCGACCTGCTGGAGATTGTGGGCAGCGCGCCGGAGAGTGACGGCGCGCTGCCGGAGCGGTTGGTGGGTGCGGAGGATATGGGCACCGACTGGGTAGCCGAGCGCGAGTTCCGGCTCAACGGCTTCCAAATCAACGAGCAGTCCATGGACATGGAGCGCATCGATTTTGAAAAGACGCAGGCCGGCCCCGAGCTGTGGACGGTGACGAACGAGAATGCGGATTGGCCGCACAACTTCCACATCCACAACGCCCGCTTCCGCGTGCTCGACGTCGAAAACGGTGAGGTGAAGTTCCGCGAGGGCTGGCACGACACCATCTACGTCCCGCCGCTGTCCACGGTGCGTTTAGGAGTGGATATCCCGATGCACCGCAACGACGACTACGCGTTCATGTACCACTGCCACATGCTCTTCCACGAGGATGAAGGCATGATGGGGCAGTTCAGAATCCCTACTTCGGCCCCTCAGAGCTAACCTCGGCTTCCTTCGGGATGTCCGCGGTCTCGACGCCGGCGGGGAAGGCGTGGGCAAGGGCAGCGGCGAAGCGGATACCGCGCACGTCGTTGCCCTCGGCGTTGTAGTGCACCTCGTCACCCGCGAGGAACCAGCCCAAGTTGGCACGCGCCTCCGCGGCCCAGTCGTAGACAACGACCTCGTTGCGCTCCTTGGCTACCTTGCGCAGCGCCTCGTTGAACTCCTCCATGTTCTCGTTGGCGTAATAGGAGTTCGACGGGCTGCCGGTGGCGGCGGTGGGCCACATGACGCGGTAGCCGTCGAGAAGCTCGAGCATCTTGCGGATGTTCTCCTCGAGCTCGCCTGTCGGGTCATACCCGTAGGAGCGGGCCGCGTCCGCGTTCGCCGCATCGTTGACGCCGGTGGCGATGACCCAGCAGGTGCCCTCATCAGCCGCACCCATGTTCAAAAGCTCCTGGACCGACTCGATGGCGGAAGGGTAGTTTTCGCCGTTGCCGTTGAAGCCCTGGTTCGTGGCGCGAGCACCGAAAACGCTGGTCTCCACGCTGTCTGCCCCGGCGTCGAGATAGCGGTCGATGGCCGTTTCTGCGCCCTCGGGAAGCTGGCCCGGATCAAACATGCCGATCGAGGTGGAATCGCCGACGTGGATGACCTGCCTGCACGCCATGGTGGTGTCTGCGTCCTGGTTCTCCCAGGACGCGGCAGGCGCCTCCTCGGCGGTCGTTTCTTCTTCCTGCGTGCGTTCGCGGCTGCCGCCGCTTTGGGCCTCGGCGGGCAGTGCCATCGCGGGCTGTTGTGGGTTGCCGCCTTGTTGGGCAAACAGGGCGGTGATCCCGATGGAAATCACGCTGATCAGGGTGACCATCGAACCGAGCGAGGCCGGACGCAGCGCCTGGAGCGGCTGCTTCTTGTAGTGCTTCAGTGGGCCGAACACGCCGTGGCGGCGGATCGGGTTTTCAAAAAGCGTCCAGCTCAACGCGGCGAGCACCACCGACAGACCGATGGCCAGCACCGAGGCCCAGAAGAGGTGCTCAGTGCGCCAGGTCTGCGGCATGAAGTAGATCACCGGCATGTGCCACAGGTAGATGCCGTAGGAGCGCTCGCCGATCCAGCGTAGTGGCTCCCAGCTCAAGATGGCGGTCCACGGCCCGCGCGCGCCCAACACGGAGTAGATCGCCAGGACGGTGGCCACATTCAGCAGCAGGATCCCGCCCTTGTACAGGAACATGTTCTCCTGCGCGACGAGCATGCTCAGCGCGAAGATGCCGCCGAAGCCCACCGCGCCGACCAGCGTGCCGGCGATGGGGGAGGTGGCGACCTTCTTGTTCTCGTGGCGTCGAGAAGCGACGATGATGGCTAGCACCGCGCCGAGCAGCAGGCCGCCGGCGCGCGTATCGGTGCCCTCGTACACGCGGGTCGGGTCTACCTCGGGCTGGGCGAGCACCCACATCCAGGCAAAAGAGGCCCCGGCGAGCACCGTCGTCGCGGCTGCTACGAGCCACGGGCGGCGGAAAATCTTGAGCAGCGCCCAGAACACCAGCGGCCAGAGGAGATAGAACTGCTCCTCAATGGACAAAGACCACATGTGGTCCAAAGGGCCGGGCCCGTTGAAGCGGTCGAAGTAGGAGGTGCCCGTGGCGATGTTGTGCCAGTTGTTCAGGTAGACGACCGAGCTTAAGGCCTCGAAGGCGCGGGTGCGTAGGTTGGTGGCGTCGAAAGCCACGCTCAGGATGAGCACCGCAAGCACGGTGGTGAGCATGGCGGGCGCAAGCCGGCGGAAGCGGCGAACCCAAAAGGTGCGTAGCTTTAAGGTGCCGTGGCGCAGGTGCGAGTTCATCAAATTCAGGGTGATGAGGTATCCGGAAAGCGTGAAGAACACGCCGACGCCGAGCAGCCCGCCGCCAAAGCCAGGAAGGTTGAGGTGGTACGCGATCACCAGCAGCACCGCGATAGAGCGGATGCCGTCCAGTGCGGGAACGTACTTGGTTGAGCTGTGAATAGGGCGGGGCATATACAGCGAACCTTCCTGGCAGGTGACAAACCGGTGACAGTTTAGTCCCACCCTGAAATATGAACGAAACCCGGCCTGCATAAACGCGGGCCGGGCAGTTGCTTCCCCACCAGGACTCGAACCTAGAATGACGGTACCAAAAACCGTAGTGTTGCCGATTACACCATGGGGAACAGCAGGCACCGATTCTAGCGCATGGTTGCCAAAACCTTAAATACCAGGCCGTGGCTCGCGGTACGTAAGCTTGAAGGCATGGCTCGTCAGCGAATGACCGGCGCGCAGCGTCGGGACCAACTCATCCACGTCGGTTGCGCCGCGTTTGCGGAGCGTGGCCTCGACGGCATTTCAGTCGAGGAGCTCGCCGCACGCGCGGAGGTATCCAAGCCCGCCATCTACGAGCACTTCGGTGGGAAGGAAGGCCTGTATCGGGCGGTCATTGAGCAGGAGATGGCCAAGCTGGAGGAGCGCATCTTCTCCGTGATCCAGCATGGCCGTTGGCGCGAGCGGATTGAGAAGGGCGTGGTCGCCGTCTTGACCTACGTCGAAGAGGAAACCGACGGGTTTATCATTATCGCGCGTGGGCAGCCGCCGGGGGAGAAGCCTTCGTACGCCACGCTACTCAACCGCGTGACCTCGCAGGTCTCCGCGCTGTTGGAGCAGGCGTTTACGCAGCGTGGATTAGATGCGTCGGTGGCCATGTTGTACGGGCAGGCACTCGTTGGCACGGTGTCCAATACCGCCCTGTGGTGGCTGGATAAGCGGCAGCCCGACAAATACGAAACGGCCGCGCACATTGCCAACATGTGTTGGAACGGGCTGCGCGGCCTGGAAGCACAGCCGCACATCGTGCCTTTTGAACTCGAGGCGAATACGGGAAGTAAGGACGACTAACTACATGCCAAATACTGTCTCTTCGGCACCTGCACTCGGCGGGCTGCTCACCATGGCGCTGACCGATCCCAAGCTCAAGGGGCTGGTGGCCAACATCGGGATAGACACGCTGCACGTGACCGGGATCGACCAGGTTCGCGCCTGGGCCGCCGGTGCGCTCGCGCGCGAGGTACCGCTGTTGGTGGTCACCGCCACCGGCCACGAGGCGGAGGACCTTTCCGCCGAGCTCGCTGCCCTGTTGGGGCCGGACAAGGTCGCGCAGTTCCCGGCGTATGAGACGCTGCCGCACGAGCGCCTGTCTCCCGCGCCCGATGTGGTGGGCCGCCGCGCCAAGGTGCTGTGGGAGATGCCGCAGGTGATCGTCGCCGCCGCGCGCGCCGCCTGCCAGCCGGTGTTACCGAAGATCGCACCGGTCAGCATCGAGCGCGACCACGAGTACGACTTCGGTAAGCTCACCGAGCAGATTTCCCACTACGCCTACGAGCACGTCGACATGGTGTCCAAGCGCGGGGACTTCGCCACCCGCGGCGGCATCATCGATGTCTTCCCAACCACCGCCGAGCACCCGGTGCGCATCGAGTTTTGGGGCGATGAGGTCACCGACATCCGCAGCTTCGCGGTCGCGGACCAGCGCACCATCGAAGAGACCGAGCTCGTCGAAATCTTCCCCGCCAGGCAGTTGCTTATCGACGCCACCGTGTCCGAAAAAGCCGACGACCTCGCCCGGAAATTTCCCTCCAACCCCACCCTGGTGCAGCTGCTCACCCGCGTGTCCGAAGGCATGCACGCCGACGGGATGGAAGCGCTCATCCCCGCGCTGACGGACAAGCCGTATTCGGTCTTGCCGGAGCTGATGCCCTCCGGCTCCATCTGCCTGGTGACCTCGCCGGAGAAGGTACGCTCCCGCATCGCCGACCTGGAAGCTACCGACCGGGAATTCCTCGAAGCTGGCTGGGAGGCCGCCGCCATGGGAGCCGAGGGCCCGCTCGCCGTCGAGGGCCTTGATGTTTCTGCGTCGTCGTTCCGTTCTTATGAGTCGCTCGAAGTTTCGGCGCGAAACGCAGGTAACGCCTGGTGGACCTTCGCCCCGCCCGGCATGTTCACCGCTGACGACGCGGAGACGTTGCCCCTGGAGTTCGAGCCCGCGCCGGCGCCGAAGGGCGACCCGCAGGCGATTGAGCAGCTCTACGCCACGTTGAAGCTGCACGTGCAGGCAAACCATGGCAAGGTCGCTTTTGTCGCACCTGCCAAGGGCACGATCGAGCGCACCGCAGAGCGGCTGCGCGAGCACGGGGTGTCTGCCCGGATCGCCACCGACGGGCTCGAACCCGTCGAGGGCGCGGTCACCCTCTACCAAGCGCTCAGCCACGCCGGTGTGGTCTTTCCCGGCCCCAACCTCGTGGTGGTCACGGAGACCGACGTCACCGGTAACCGCGTCGGCGACATTGCCGGTGCGAAGCGGCGCGCCCCGCGCAGGCGCAACCGCGTCGATCCGTTGGCATTGACCCCGGGCGACTTCGTCGTGCACGACACGCACGGCATCGGCAAGTTTGTGAAGATGGCCGAGCGCACCATCAAGACCGGCGACGAGGACTCGCGCCGCGAGTACATCGTCCTGGAATACCAGGCGGCCAAACGCGGACAGCCCGGCGACCAGCTCTGGGTACCCATGGAATCGCTCGACCTGTTGAGCAAGTACACCGGCGGAGAAAAGCCGCACCTGAGCAAGATGGGCGGCTCAGATTGGAAGAACACCAAGCGCAAGGCCCGCGCCGCCGTGCGCGAGATCGCCGGCGAGCTCATCGAGCTCTACGCCAAGCGCCAAGCCGCGCCGGGCCATGCCTTTTCGCCTGATACTCCCTGGCAGCAGGAGATGGAAGACGCCTTCCCGTTTGTGGAAACCGAAGACCAGCTCGCCGCGATTGAGGCGGTCAAGGACGACATGGAAAAGTCGACGCCGATGGACCGCGTCATCGTCGGCGACGTCGGCTTTGGCAAGACGGAGGTAGCAGTCCGCGCCGCATTCAAGGCAGTACAAGGCGGCAAACAGGTCGCCGTGCTCGTGCCGACCACCCTCCTGGCACAGCAGCACTACACCACCTTCGCCGAGCGGATGGAAAACTTCGGCGTGACGGTGCGCGAGCTGTCCCGCTTCACCTCCGCCAAGGAGGCCAAGGAGATTACCGACGGGCTGGCGGACGGCTCCGTCGACGTGGTGATTGGCACGCACCGCCTGCTTGCCACCGGAGTGCACTGGAAAGACCTCGGCCTGATCATCGTGGACGAGGAGCAGCGCTTCGGCGTGGAGCATAAGGAGCACATCAAGGCGCTCAAGAGCCACGTGGACGTGCTCACCATGACCGCGACCCCGATCCCGCGCACCCTGGAGATGAGCCTGACCGGGATCCGCGAGATGACCTCGATCACGACTCCGCCCGAGGACCGTCACCCAGTGCTGACGTACGTGGGGCCGCAGGAAGACAAGCAGGTGGCGGCGGCGATCCGTCGTGAGCTGTTGCGGGATGGGCAGGTCTTCTACATTCACAATAAGGTCTCCGACATCGAGAAGACGGCGCGGAACTTGCGCGAGCTCGTTCCCGAGGCCCGCGTGGTGGTCGCACACGGGCAGATGAGCGAGCAGGTGCTCGAGCAGACGGTGCAGGGCTTCTGGGACCGAGAATACGACGTGCTCGTGTGTACCACGATCGTGGAAACCGGCCTGGACATCGCGAACGCGAACACCCTGATTGTGGAAAACGCCCAGAACATGGGACTGAGCCAGCTGCACCAGCTGCGCGGGCGCGTCGGCCGCTCCCGCGAGCGCGGCTACGCCTACTTCCTCTACCCGAAGGAAAAGACGCTCACCGAGACCTCCTACGATCGGCTGTCCACAATCGCACAGAACAACGACTTGGGCGCGGGCATCGCCGTCGCGCAGAAGGACCTGGAGATGCGCGGCGCCGGTAATGTGCTGGGCGCCGAGCAGTCCGGCCACATCGCCGGGGTCGGCTTTGACATGTACGTCCGCCTGGTCGGCGAGGCCGTCGAGACCTTCAAGACCATGCTGGACGGCGGGCCCGTCGACGGTACCGACCAGGGCCCGAAGGAGATCCGGGTGGATCTGCCTGTCGACGCACACATCCCCGACACTTACGTCAACGCGGAACGCCTCCGCCTGGAGATCTACCGCAAGCTCGCCGAGGCGCGCGAGGAGGAAGACCTGCGCCGCGTGGCGGAAGAAATGGTGGACCGCTTCGGGCCCATGCCGGTGGAGGTCGACCGCCTCATGGCCGTGGCGCGGCTGCGCCACCAGGCACGCAAAGCTGGCGTCTCCGACATCATGGTGCAGGGCACGCGCATCAAGTTCCACCCCGTGGAGCTGCCGGACTCGAAGCAGGTGCGCCTCAAGCGCCTGTACTCCGGCGCGAACTACCGTGCCGCGGCAAAGACGCTGCAAGTGCCCATGCCGCGCGAGTCGAAGGCGATCAACAGCCCGAACCTGCGCGACATCGAACTCGTGCAGTGGGTCGCGGACTTCCTCTCCAGCATGTTCGATATCGACACCATCGACGTCAACGGGGCTGCGCAGACGGAGAAGCAGAAAAAGAAGAAAGTGATCTCTGTTAGCGAGTAAGCAACAGCGGCAGCACCAGGGCCATGGAGGTACTCCAGGTCAGGTGCGCTGCGATTGGGGCGAGGCACCTGCCGGTGCGCGCGGCGAGCACGAACGCGAGCGCACCGAGCAGGAAAGCACCGACGAGCAAAAGCGGCACGCCCATCGCCACGGTGATCAGCGTGTAGAGCAAGGTGGAAAACCAGGCTTGGGCGTTCATGCTCATGCCTAAGAGGCGGAGTTGGCGGGGCACCATGTCGCGGTAGACCAGCTCCTCGCCGACCCCGTTGAGCACGAGTACGGCGAGAGTTGGAACGAGCCCGCCTTTCTCTGGAGTAGCGAGCAGCTCCGTTGCGGGTTCGGCCAAAAACGGGATGCGGGCGACGACGAGCGCTCCGAGGAAGAACACGAGCGCGAGGGCGAGACCGGATAGAATCCCGAGCGCGACGTCGTCAAGCTCGCGCGGCCCGGCAAACGCCGAAGGATTTCCCCACACCCACCAGGCGAGACCGTAGAGTGCGGCGGTAGCGAGCGTGGCGGCGAAGAAACCGGGGGAGCCGTCGCCGGCGCGGCGGGCGAGGAAGAGCCCGAGTGCGCCGAGGGCGCAGGGCATCAGGAAGAGCCATTGGCGGGGCATTGGGGTACCGATAGTTAGACCGATAGGTCGAGTGGGAGGTCACCGATATCTCGCAATCGGTTGCCATGTACCAGTGTCTCGAGGAGCTCCTTCGCGTCATCGCTACCTTCATCCTCGATTGCGAGCATCAGCTCATTGAGTGCGACGTGGTACACCATGTCAATGTCGCCGGTGCCGAGGGCAAGGCTAGCGATTCTGCTCATCGTGGGTTCGTTTGTGACAGCGATGATGTGCGGAGATCGTCCTTTCCTGTTGCGGATGAGATTCAGTGCCTCCGCGCGTGTATTTTGGGATCGGTCGCTGCGCATTGTCCACTTGCAGGAAATAACCGCGTGAACGTGCTGAGTTGGAGAATTGCGGTTTGCAGCACGCACTGGGGAAAGCAATCCTGAGTGGTCATCAACCACCTTGAGCTCTCGATTCAAGGTGCTATCGGGTAAAGCCTCCCGCAGGACGAGGATGTCCGGGGAAATGACGTAGTTATTGCCAAGCGAGGCACCGATTTCGGGGTTCAAACGAATCGCCTCGGCGAGGTCGGCCAGATGCGTGTAAGGCTCATACGCGGAGAGGTGATCTTTTCGCCGAGAGCTACCTACGTTAAGGATTGTCCAATCGCCTGGACGAGCGGATTGCATCTTCGGAAACGTAGCCCGCAAGAAATCGGCGACGATGCGTTCGAATCCTGCACCAGCGGTTTGGCCCGCGCTTTTTACAGCAGTATGCGCATGAAGCTGCTCGGCGACGTGCAAAGAGAGTCGGCGGGAGGTGGCTTGGCTCCGATCAGCATTTGAAGCTACCCGGCCAAGGGTCGTTTCCGCGATGGTCAGCGTTCCGCTATCGACTAGCTCCCGGTGGAGGTTCTGCCGCGCAGCGGTGATGAGTGCAGGGTGCATTGTCATGATGAAATCTCTTCCAGGAGCGGCAGGTCGGGGATGATCGGAGTCGCGGGTGCGAGCTGGGCCAGCGGTTCTTTCTGCAACGCAGCCGCGATGCGAGTACCAATAGCCTGTGCGACCGGTGGCGGGAAGGCATTGCCCACTTGCTTCCAGGCGGCGGTTTTGCCGCCTTCCCACTTCCACTCTGCAGGGAAGCCCTGGATCACTGCGCCCATTTTTACAGTAAGGCGAGGAAGCTCCTCCTGGAGATCTGTTGGGAAATCTGCGGCAGGAGGTTCCTCCGCGATACTGGTGCCCCGCACACCGAGTTTCTTCCAGGCTTCCCGTGCCCGCGACGGGCCAACGTCAGGGCCACCGTGCTTCTTCGAACCGCCAACTAGGGTGGGGCCTATATTGTTGGCCTGCTTCGCCCATGCCTTTGCGCCAGGCCAGCCATTCTCGGCCATGAGCGGCTCAAGCGCCTCACCCACAGTTGTTCTGGTGCCTACAGGTTCGGGCCAGGCGAAGTATTCCGCGTACTCGTCTTTGAGTGCGACGAGAATAAAACGAGGCCGAAGCTGAGGCACCTGATAGTCGGCCGCGGTGATGAGTTCCCAATGTGATTGGTAGCCCAGATCCGCGAGTTGGTTGACGAGCTGACTTCGATAAGCCGCAAAGCGGGGCTGCGCCAAGCCCCTGACGTTTTCAAGCATGACAGCTTTAGGGTGAGCCTCGGCGATCAGCTCAATTGCGCGTGGGAAAAGATCGCGTTCGTCGTCCTGACCGAGCTGCTTACCGGCAATGGAAAAAGGAGGGCAGGGGACACCTCCAGCAAACAAATCAAGATCTTTGATGTAGGGGGAGATGTCGAACTCTAAGACGTCCTGGTGGATAACATTCCACTCCGGACGATTGGCGCGAAGCGTTGCAACCGCGTGGTCATCAATTTCTACAACAGCGCTGTGGTCGAATCCAGCCTGTTCCAGGCCTAACGCCTGACCACCGGCACCTGCGCAAATCTCAACTGACGTCAGCTTTTTCTTCATCGTGCAACCTACCTTGTATTAACCCATTTGTTTTAAGGCATGAGTGTAATGCCGGGGCAAACATCGGAAGCACTTTCGTCGAACATTCATTCGTCTGTTCTTCCGTTGGGTGCGTTACTACCTTACCCAGAGGGCTACACGGTGCCGATTCGGGATGAAGCGGTGCGGGCAGGTACGATATTTGGCTGTTGCCCCCATAGCCCAATCGGCAGAGGCAGTCGACTTAAAATCGATTCAGTGTGGGTTCGAGTCCCACTGGGGGCACCAATTCTGCCCGTTTTCCCTTAATTCAGGGCCGCAACGGTGTCCTCGAGTGCCTGGCGGGCCTCTTCCGGGTCCTGGCCAGAAGTGGAAATGGTCACCACGGTGCTGCCGAAGCGGGCAAAGAGCATGCCGCCGCTCTGGCTGAGCGCGCCATCCATGGTCACGTTGTTGGAGAAGGAATCGTCCGCGCCGTCGAGGGACAGGTCGGTCTTCTCGAAGGTCTGGTGGGCCTCAAACGCGCCCTCGCCTTCGCCGTTGGTGACGGTGATCTCGGAGCACTTGCCGCCGTACAGGTCGCTACCCTCGAGGTAGGTCTTGGCGTCCTTCTCGTTGGCGAAGTCGTGGACGACTAGGTCGATAGAGGTAGCATCCATCGGGGGAATCCCCATGTCATCCTCAGTGGGCTCCGAACCGCCCACGGTTGTGGAAACAAGAGTGCCGAAGGAGCGTTCGGTGGCCAGTGTATCCAGCTCATCAGTCTCATCGGAGAAGTCGCACTCCGGCGGATCCACCTTCACGTCTGCCTCGTCGGGCATGTCTTCATTGGCCTGTTCCATCTGCGCGTACAGCTCGTTGAGATCCGTCTCTTCAGCCTCGGGGTAGTGCTCCTTGAACGCGGCGATGAGCTCCTGGGCTTTCTCACTGTGCTCGGTGGGGGCCTCGCCGGTATCTCCATCTTCTGCTGCGGAGGTTTCTGCCGACTCAGCAGCCTCCGACCCCGCAGTCTCCGCAGACTCGGATGTTTCTGCGACGGTGGCGTCGTCCTCGGCGCAGCCGGCCAGGGTCAGGCCGATAGTGGTCACGATCGATGCGGTAATTGCAATGTGTCGTTTCATGCGTCCGACGATACTTAAAAATCAGTCCGCAGTGGGCCGGAGCTTGTATCACCGCGTAGACGCTTGAGGACATTTTCCGCGCTGATCAGGCACATTGGCACACCGACACCGGGCACAGTCGTCGCGCCGGCGTAGTAGAGGTTCTCCAACTTGCGCGAGGCGTTGCGCCCGCGCAGGAACGCCGATTGCCGCAGCGTGTGCGCCGGGCCGATCGCCCCGCCGGACCACGCGTGGTAGCGTGCCGCAAAGTCGGCTGGCCCCACCGTTTTCTGCACCACGATGCGCTCGCGCAGGTCCGGGATGTTGCACCACTCGGCGAGCTGGTCCAGCGCCGCCTCCGCAATGCGCTGCACGCTTATCGACGCCTCCGTGCCATACGCGTCGCCTGTCCCCAGCGCTTCCGAGGCGGGGGCAGGCACCAGCACGAACAGGTTCTCATCGCCTTCCGGGGCAGTACTTGGGTCGGTGGCAGACGGTTTCGACACGTAAATCGACTGCGAAGCACCCAACGGGCGCTCGGCGATCGGGCCCGCGAACACCGCGTCGAAGTCCGTGTCCCAGTCGCGGCTGAACAACAGATTATGGTGGTCCAGCTGAGGCAGCTTCCCGCGCACCCCGCACAGCACCAGCACGGCGCTCACCCCAGGATCGCGTTTGCCGAAACAGGGTTCGTCGTAGGTGCGCTTCTGCGGCGGCAGAAGGTGCGTTTCGGTGTGGTGGAGGTCTGCGGCGGACACGACGACGTCGAAAAGCAACTGCTCTGAGCCCACCCGCACACCGGTGGCGCGCGAACCTGAGTAGGTAATCGCGCTGACCTCGGTGCCGAGGCGGAAACGCACGCCCTGCTCGCGGGCGAGTTGGTAAACGGCGTCAACCACGGCGGCAAAACCGCCGAGTGGGTAGCGCACGCCCTGGGCGAGATCCGTGTGGCTCATCAGGTGGTACAGGGCAGGAGTCTTCGACGGGTGCGAGGATAAAAAGACCGCGGGGTAGGTGAGCATCTGGCGCAGGCGCGTGTCGCGGAAGCGGCGGGCGACGAAACGGTCGAGCGGGGTGGTGAGGAACTTGGCCAGATCCGCGTAGCCCGCGCGCACCTCGGGGGTGAGAAACGCCTTAGGGGAAGAAAAGGTGGTGTAGAGGAAGTGCCGCAACGCGAGGTCATAGGTCCGCTGCGCAGAATCCAGGTACTCGGTGAGCTCATTCCCAGACCCTGGCTCGATCGACTCGAAAAGCTGGACGGTTTGCGCCGGGTCTTTCGGCACATCGATCGGGTTCTGGCCTTCCGGGAACAGGCGGTAGGCCGGGTCGAGCGGCACCAGGTCTAAAAGCTCTTCGGTGCGGTAGCCAAAGAGCGCGAAGAAGTGGTCGAAGGCGTCCGGCATGAGATACCACGAGGGACCCATGTCAAAGCGAAAACCCTCGTAGGTTTCCTCGCCGGCGCGCCCGCCCACGGTCTCAAGCTTTTCGATGACGGTGACGTCGTAGCCCTCGCGGGCGAGCAGCGCCGCGGTGGCCAGGCCCGCGAAGCCGGCACCGATGACAGCAGCGCGTTGAGGTGAAGTAGTGGACACAGGAATGCTTTCTAGATGGAGGTGTAGCCGCCGTCGACGAGGTGGTAGGAGCCGTTGATGAAGGATGCCTCATCGCTGAGCAGAAAGCGCACCAGCGCGGCGACCTCTTCTGGCTTGCCCAGGCGATCCTGCGGGTGGCGGTGCCGAAGCTCCTGGCGCTTCTCTTCTCCCAGGCGCTCCAGCAGCGGGGTATCAATGTAGCCCGGCCCGACGCTCGTGCAACGGATGCCCTTGTCCGCGTAGTCAGCGGCGATGGACTTGGTCAGCCCGATTACACCGTGCTTGGCCGCGGCGTAGGCGGCGATTCCGCCCCGGCGGGCCACCGAGCCGTGGATCGACGACATGTTCACGATCGCGCACGGGACCTCGTCGTCCTGGGCGAGCATCTGAATGAGCTGGTAGTGACAACCGTAGGCCACGCCGTTGAGGTTGAGGTTGATCAGGCGGTCCCAGTCCTCGAGCTTCTTCTCCGCGAGCGGCACCTGGTCGCCGATACCCGCGTTGTTGACCGCCAGGTGCAGCGCACCGAAGTGCTCTACCGCGAAGGCGACCGCCGCTGCGTTGTCCTCCTTGCTCGAAGCGTCCTGGGTGAAGGCCTTCGCGGTGCCGCCGCGGCTTTCGATCTCCGCGACGACTGCCTCCACGGCCTCCAGATTGATGTCGCTAGCCACAACCTTGGCACCGTGGGCGGCCAAGTCCTGGGCGATTGCCTTGCCGATACCGGAACCCGCGCCTGTGACCAGCGCGACGCGATTGTCAAAGATACCCATGGGGAGTCCTTTCCTTCTGCGTGTACCTTGCTTTCCCCACTGTAAAACTTCCGGGCCTTAAGTGCTGGTGTCCACCACGTGCAGCGTCAGGGGTGCGCTGACGAAGCTGTACTTGCCCGGCTTCGCGTCCAGGGTGGCCAGGATTTCGTTGCGCAGGTTTGCTGGAGTGTGAATAAGCAGCCCCTGGTCCTGTGGCAGTAGTTCCGCAGTTGTGTCGGGCTCGAACAGCAGCCATGCGTTGCCGGTGTCCTCGACCAGCGCGAAGCTGCGGTCGAAGGGGAGACGGTGGCGCATCGCGCGCAGGATTGCCCGCGCGCCGGCGATGTCGAC
>OJLY01000077.1_pt1 | contig 79626 bp, 75 predicted proteins | sample 1597031 | NCBI WGS metagenome assembly OJLY01 (sample SAMEA3904673, study PRJEB24821) | metagenome | biome: Builtin; feature: hospital; material: surface | place: USA | collected 2013-06-03
ACAGTAATATTAGTATTAATATCAATTGGCTTATTATATACAACATATCAAGCTTATTTACGAGAAAAATATTCTGGTAAAAAATTTGTATGGTCAAAAAAAGATATTAAAAATAAAAAATTAAAAGGCTATCATTGTTATGAAATAACATCTGTTTTAGCCGTGTATAGCTTATATTTTATTGTTGATAATGTATTTATGGAGTTATTAAAAAAGCAATTTAAAATAGGTTCATCTTTGCTGCTTTTAAGTTCTCTTGCATACATACTAGCTAGTCATTTTAGGAAGAGGAGTTTGGAGAAGAAGGAAAATATAAAGGATTAAGGTGAATTAAATTTTTTTAATAAAGACTAATTTAAACTTACACAAAATATCCCTTCTAATCAAAGAAGGGATATTTTTTCTATTATTGTTCACTTTAGTGAGTTGAGTGAACGTAAGTGAACGAAACAAAAAACCACCTGCTATGCAGGTGGAGGTCATAAAGCTTTAGCTTCAAGCACCAAAAAATCCTCCTTGATGTATAATTGTGATAATCACATGCACAATTCAAAAAGGAGGACATTCTGGATAAGAATAGTTTATCACATACTAAATGGAGATGTAAGTACCATATAGTTTTTGCACCAAAATATAGAAGACAAGTAATATATGGGAAATTAAGAAAAGATATCGGAAGTATACTTAGAGAACTATGTTCAAGAAAAGGAATAAAAATAATAGAAGCTGAATTATGTCCTGATCATGTTCATATGCTTGTTGAGATACCGCCGAAATACAGTGTATCACAAGTAATGGGATATCTGAAAGGAAAGAGTTCGTTAATAATATTTGATAGACATGCGAACTTAAAATATAAATATGGGAATAGAAATTTCTGGTGTCGAGGATATTATGTAGATACGGTAGGACGTAATGAAAAGAAAATAAAAGAATATATACAGAATCAGCTAAAAGAAGATTATTATGCTGATCAAATAAGTATCAAAGAATACTATGACCCGTTTACGGGTGAGTCAGTAAACAAAAACAAATAGAAAACTGCTTTAGCAGTAGTTGGGATAGTGGTGCATGTGATAGAATACTCGGAGCCCCAATAGGGGCGTGCCGGTATTCGCGCCTTATAGGCGCTGTGCAAACTACCAGCTAAGCTGGTAGTTTTGATTTTTATATGTCAATAGTCATATTTAGCTAATGCCGATGTAATTACGAATTATAATAAAAACCTAATCATAGTCCTCATGTGCCACGTTAACATGCCTTGATTTGATTGCTCTCGGCCGCTAGGGCAAATTTAACGCCGAATAATAGTGAGGGACCACGGAGAGCTTCAAAGAAGCGATATTCGTACGGGCTTGCACTCTCATTCACTGGAGAAGGGAATATGGTGACGAACCAGATTATTATTTTCTATTATTTCGACTGAAATTTCTTCCTCTACCTTATATCGACAGAGCTTGCTAGTGGAGAAATCTGAAATTGTTTTGATTAATATTAGTAAAGATATAGTTGTGCTTAGATTTTAATAAATGATGACTTCTTAGCAGTTCTAATAGACATCTCCGCTACGGTCGATGAAAGGGATGGAGTGAGTTTTCTTCGAAAACTTTCATATTATAGAAGGTAATGTTAATATTTAGCTAATGTTGATGTAATTACAGAACCTAATATATGAAGAACCATGGTCCTCCTAGAGCCGGACGGGGTCTCCAAGAGCCGACAGGCTGATATCCTCACATTCACTGGATAAGGGAATTTAGTGACGAACCAGATTATTATTTTCTATTATTTCGACTGAAATTTCTTTCTTTCCCTTGTTTCGACCGAGCTTGCGAGTGGAGAAATCTATTACGAATACTCAATTTTAGGAAATACTTATAACGACATGTTACTCATACGAAGAGTAGATATAGTTGTGCTTTGATTTTAGAAAATAGTGACGCCTTAACAGGTCTAATAGACTTGTCTCCTAGAGCCGACGGGCTTTCTCTACGCTCGAAGAAAGGGATAGAGAGGTTTTCTACGAAAACTTTTGTTTCTATAAGGTGACGTCTATAGTTAGCTAATGCCGATGTAGAGAGAGAACTCTTGATTTACTCAATCATGGGTTCTCTCACTTCGTTCGAGAATGGAGGCTGGTGACGACCAAGTTTTACTTTTCCCTGTCCTATCGCTTTCTCTTTCCCTTATACCGATACCTTCTACTCCCCTTATCCCGACCGAGCTTTTACCACCCCTTGTTTCGACCGAGCATAGCGAGTGGAGAAATCTACTACGAATACTCAAATTTTAAGAAATACTTAGAACAAGATTTGACTTATACGAAGAGTAAATATACTTGTGCTTTGATTTTAAAAAATGATGACGACCTAGTATATCTATTAGACTTGTCTCCAGGAGCCGACGGGCTTGGTCTCTATGAGCCGACGGGCTTGCCTAATCCTCAAAGCAAGGGTATTGTGAGTTTTCTTCGAAAACTTCTTTGGTAATAGAAGTATAAATTAACAAATCTTACATACTATCTTAGTTTATATTTAGTTCCCCTATTCTTACCTTCTCTTATTACTACAGACTTTTCTATTAATGAATTTAACAAGTCTATAAGTTTATTTTTCTTAAATCCTGTGATTTCTCCTAATTGGGAGCTTGAGAGTTTTTTATTTATTAAGGCTTTTATTACCTTATTCTCATCTATGCTTAGGTCTAGGCTTTTTTCTATTACTGGTAGAAAGACTTCTATTGAGTTTTGGTATACTTTAAATTCTGGTTTTACCACTTCATCTTCATATGCCTTTTTTATCCTTCTAATCCCTGTGCCAAAGGCTTCTATTATATCTAGTCTAAAGAATATATTTGCTATTATTGGGTTTCTCATTAGGGATAAATTGCCATTAATATATTCTTCTTCTGATATGCCTTGGGTTAGGGATCCTGGTGATATTATCCTGATTCCTTCGTCTGTTAAGGATATCTGGATGAAGGATTGGATCATCCAATCTCTATGGACTAGGGCATTGGCTATTGCTTCTCTGAAGGCAGCTTCTGGAATTAGTTCAATCTTTCTCCTATACATGCCATCTATCTTTTCGATATTATAGTATTCCTTGTATTTATCAAGAGCTAGGTCAAAGGCCTTTAATATTGACATATCCTTGTAGGTGAACCTGCTTAAGATTGTATTTATATCATCTCCAAATCTAACGATATCTATCATATTTCTTGAGTTGTTATCGGCAAAGATATCCCCTGCATTTGTTAATTCGTTATTTTTATCTATTAGCTCTAAAGTTTTTAATATGTCGTTATTTAGTTTATCTATACCTAATTTTTCTTGTAATTTCTCCTCTAGGTATGAAAATTTGTAATCTTTGTTTATCGATGGAACCTGATCATATGATATATTTTTTCCTTCAAGTATCAATCTTTTAAGCTCTTGTGGATATACTTCGACTGTGGCTGAATCATTTCTCTTATATGACTTTGATTTATAGAAATAAGGTTTATCATCACCACTGTCCACATTTAAGATAACCAGATTATTTTGATCTATCTCAATTTCATAATCAACTTGCGGACTTATTGAATCGTTTATTTTATTTTCGAGGTCTATGGCAAATTTTGTAGGTTCTTCAATGCCAATTATTTTACCCTTATCATCTAGGCCAAAGATAATCTTACCACCATCATAATTGGCAAAGGCAACTACTGTTTTAAGGAATGAGTTGGTCATGGTTTGTTTGAATTCTAAATTGTAAGTTTCTCTCATAATTCCTCCCTTTGCGTTTATTATATTTTAAATATTACCAAACGCAAGATTCTTTCGTTTGGTTTTGAGCCTTATCGTTTATAACTAAATTGTATTTTCTATTATTTCGACTGAAATTCTTCCTTTCCCTTGTTTCGGCCGAGCTTGCGAGTAGAGAAATCTATTTCGAATATTCAAATTTTAAGAAATACTTAGAACGACATGTTATTTATACGAATAGTAGATATAGTTGTTCTTTGATTTAAATTATTAATAACGTCTTTTCAGTTCTAATAGACTTCTCCGCTACGGTCGAAGCAAGGGTATTGTAAGTTTTCTTCGAAAACTTCTTTTATATAAGTAATTATGAGATCGACCTGCATTGGATTTAAGTAAATTATAGAACCTAAGTAGTTCTAATAGGCTTGTCTCCTAGAGCCGACGGGCTGGCCACTACTGTCGAAGCAAGGGTATTGTGAGTTTTCTGCGAAAACTTCTTATTTTTATATGGCAATAGTCATATTTAGCTAATGCCGATGTAAAGACAGAACCTAATATATAAAGAACCATGGTCCTCCTAGAGCCGGACGGGCTTGCACTCTCATTCACTGGAGAAGGGAATATGGTGACGACCAAGATTATTATATTATCTTATTTCGACTGAAATTTCTTCCTCTCCCTTATATCGACAGAGCTTGCGAGTGGAGAAATCTGTGATTGTTTTGAATAATATTTTTAAAGATATAGTTGTGCTTTGATTTTAGAAAATAGTGACGCCTTGACAGGTCTAATAGACTTGTCTCCTAGAGCCGACGGGCTTTCTCTACGCTCGCAGTAAGGGAAAAGGTGGTTTTCTTCTAAAACTCTTGTTGTTATAAGGTAATAGTTATATTTAGCTAATGTCGATGTAATTACAGATCCATTTATAGAAATAACTATAAGTTCTCTCACAGACGTTCGAGTAGGGAGGGTCGTTACGACCCAGCTTTCTTCCTTTCCCTTGTTTCGACCGAGCTTGCGAGTGGAGAAATCTATTACGAATACTCAATTTTAGGAAATACTTATAACGACATGTTACTCATACGAAGAGTAGATATAGTTGTGCTTTGATTTTAGAAAATAGTGACGCCTTAACAGGTCTAATAGACTTCTCCGCTACGGTCGAAGCAAGGGAAGGGGTAGTTTTCTTCGAAATCTTCAATTAATTTCAGATTTTTATTTACATTTCAAATGCAAAAATCTTGCGTTTGGATTTGCATCTTTTCGTTTGTTTTCCCAATCTAAAAGCCCTCCTGTTTTAATTTCAGAGGGCTTTATCTTTTTATTGATCTTTTATTTTTACAGCTACCATTTTAGCTTTGGCTCTTATTTCTCCTTTTGCTTCTAGGGTCATTTCTATTATGGCTTTTCTTTCTACTAGTTCTGCTAGTCTTGATGTTATGGTGATTTCTTCATCCATTGGGGTTGGTTTTTTGAAGTCTACTTCTAGTCTGGCTGTGATGTATCTTTGAATTATGGTTTCTTTAGTTAGTTCTTGGCCTTGGGCGTGGTGGTTGAAATAGGCTGCGCTGGCTGTGCCGTGGCAGTCAAATAGCATTGCTATCATGCCGCCAAAAAGGTTGAATGGGACTCCACCTGTGTACATCTTATCTGGTTTTACCTTGCATCTTACTTCTTTTCCATCTTCTGTTGGGTAAGATTTGAGGTGGAGGCCTTCTTCATTCTTAACTCCGCATCCCCAGCAATGTTGGTATTTTTCACCATAGGTTTCTTGGATTGCGATTTTTTCTGTCATTTCATATCCTTTCTATAATCTCAAAATAAAATTTTTCCTTTATATATCTATTATATATGATTTTATACCCAGAAAGATGAGCTTTATAAACAATACTTATATGTAAAAAATCGCTCAAATTTTGAACAATTTAAAGGAATGAACACTATTTTTTCTACTAATAATTTCAAATAAATATGATATAATATATGTATCTCCTATGAAGGGAGGTGATTTTTATGGAGATTACACTCTACATGCTGGAAAATTTAATTTTTCCATTATTAGTTGCTTTAATTATCTTATATATAGAAAACTATATTAATAATAAAAGCAATTAGTTTTAAAAAAGACGGTAGTTACAGCTACCGTCTTTTTGATTCTCATGAAGAATCGCACTCTACATTTTCCTTGAATTAATCAAGGGCTTTTTTGATGACCTAAGAGGTGGCTTCTCTTAGAGTTATTATATCATTATTTAGATATTTTACAAGCAAGAATTGCTTTTAAGTCTCATTTTAATCATACTTGTATAAATTTATTTCTTACTACCCTTTTCAAGGATTTTTGTTAGGGTTTCCTTGCCATTTTTGAGGTTTTCTTTGAAGATTTGTTGGATATTTTCCTTACCTTCTTTTGTTGAGATGTCTTCTATTTTCATCTCTCCCTTAAAGACCTGCTCCATTATTGCTATATAGGCTGTGCCTAGGGCTGCTGTTATTACTCCTGCTGTGCCTGCTGATATAGCGCCTCCTGCTATGGATCCTGCTCCTGGGACTAGTTTTATGATATTGGCTACTACTGTTCTTCCCAAAAGTGTAGCCCCTCCTGATCCTAGCGTGGATGAAACCAGGGCTGTGATGACTGATTTATTGATATCAAAGCCAAATATTACTGTAATTGATGCTATCATTGCTATCTGGGTTGGGATTAGCAAGGTCGCGTCGGCGAAGGGTATTGGGGCTGCTCCTTGGCCTGTGGCAGCTAAGGCTGCTGCAGCTACAGCCTTAACTGCTCTTGACTTTTTTGCTTCTAGATTTGCAATCTGAACGTGTTGGAGGGTGTCTTGGAGCTCTTCTGGAAGAGCATGGCCCATGATATTTATAAGCCTATCTAGGCCAAAAGACTTAACTGTGCCTACATCTTCTATCTCAAAGTCCTTGGCAAGAACTGGCACAACTTGGATTATATCAAGATTTTCATCCTCGATTATAGCACGGAGTTTCTCAGCATTTTTCTTTGAAATTGACTGGGTTAGGACAACTATGATTGGCACCTGGGTTGTTTTATTTTCATGGGTAAGCTCTCTTATCCACTCGATTTCTTCTGGTTCTACCCTATTTGAGCTGGTATTTATGCAATACCAAATGCAGTGGATGGCCTCATTGATGTCATTTTTGTTAAGGCCCTCACTAATTGTAGATATTATCTCAGCCTTGACTTCTTCTTGGACATCTTTTCCAAGCTCAAAGCCCTTGGTATCATAGATATTAAGAGGAACTCCCTCCTTGCTTATCTTTCTCATATGCCTTGTGACAGGCTTACCAAGACCCTCTTCGGCTAGGTTGTCCTTAAAAACAGCATTGATGAGGGTAGACTTACCTACTCCCGTCTTTCCAGCCACTATTATATTTAGCTTGTTTAAGTTATTAATTTTTTCTTTTATCAGGTCAATTGCTTCCTGGGCAATGTTTATAGCATCTAAGGCCATGGGTCCTCCTTTAATATTTCAAATCAAACCCTTAAATTGGGTATAATTTATTTTGAAAGCGAATGATAAGAAAATGAATTACATATATAAATACTATACTCCAAGAAATTTTGATAATATACTAATCACTGCTGAGGGTGATAAGATTACTGGACTTTATTTTGAGAAGGCATTTCTTTTTGATATGGCTAATTTTGATAAGGCTAAGGCTGAAGTTTTTAATGATACCATTAACTTCCTAGATTTATACTTTGAGGGTAAGAATCCTGGTTTTCTTCCTAAATTGACCTTGCCTGATATGAGCGATTTTAGGAAAAGTGTAATAGAAATTCTCCTTACCATCCCCTATGGTAAAATTATGACTTATAAGGAAATAGCAGACCTTATTGCCAAGAAAAGAATGATGAAAACCATGTCTAGCCAAGCTGTAGGTGGAGCTGTTGGGGCTAATCCTATTTCTATAATCATCCCTTGTCACAGGGTTATCGGAAGCGATATGGGGCTTACAGGCTTCGCAGGAGGGATAGATAATAAGTACGAACTTTTAAAAATCGAAGGCCATGATATGACTAAGTTTAAAATGCCAAAGAAAGGAAAACTCTTATGAAAAGATGTTCTTGGGTAAATCTTAATAATCCGACCTATGTCAAATACCACGACGAAGAGTGGGGTAATCCTAATTTTGATGAAAGATATCTTTTTGAGATGGTAATATTAGAAGCCTTTCAAGCAGGACTTTCTTGGGAGATTATCCTTAATAAAAGAGAGGCCTTCCGCAAGGCTTATGATGGTTTTGATATTGAAAAGATAATAAGCTATGATGATGCAAAGATAGAAGAGCTTTTAAATAATTCTGATATTATTAGACATAAATTAAAGATTAGGGCAAGCATTACAAATGCCAAGGTTTTTAAAAATATAGTAGATGAATTTGGAAGCTTTTGTGACTACTTAAAGGGCTTTGTGGGTGATGAAATTATCTATGAAAATGATAAAACTACTTCAAAAATATCCGATAAACTCTCAAAGGACCTTAAAAAACGAGGTATGAAATTTGTAGGATCAACAACAATATATTCCTACCTCCAGGCGGTGGGCTTTATAAATTCCCACGAAGATGATTGCTTCCTAAAGGAAACTCCCTAACTTAGATATTTTGTAAGCTAGGGAGCTTTTTTAGTCCATATTCTTAAGTTTAGTAAAATCTTTAAATTCATCAGAATCTTTCGCCTTAAATAGTGGGTTTATCTTCCATTCTCTTTTTATACTTGTTGGAAGGGTCGGCTTACCTAAAGCTAAGATTTCTTTTGCCTTTTTTATCTCGTAATCCATGAAGTCTTCTTTTATGATATTTTTGGATGATGTGAGATGTTTTATGGTGTATTCGTGGGCTGGATAGACTAGGGTTTCTTCTGGAAGAGACCTTATTTTATCAATTGACTGGAAAGATAAGTCGTACCTGCCAGTAAAGACTCTCCCGCATCCTGATGAAAATAGGGCATCACCGCAAAACAATTTTCCATCTACAAGATAAGAAATGTGTTCATAAGTGTGGCCTGCTGTCTTTATGACATTAAAATCATAACCTAGAAGTATAAAGGAATCCCCTTCTTTTAGGGTCTTGTCATTTAGATTTTCTGTTTCTATAGGTCCGTAGACAATAGCCTTAGGATATTTTGCCTTTAAGTCTTCCACCCCACCGACATGATCTAGGTGCTTGTGGGTAAGTAAAATTGCCGCAAGATTTTTACCTTCTAAATAAGCAAGGGCAGGCTTGGCATCGCCTGGATCTACTAAAATTATGTCATTGTCCTTTTCAATTGTCCAAATATAGTTATCTTCAAATGCTTTTATATAAGATACTTTCATATAAACTCCTTTAAATAACTTATACCCGAATCAATCACCTTTTATCCATTGGGATATATTCTTTCTTGTCATTTAAGGACTTGTAGGCAGGTCTGATGATTTTTTCATCCTCGATTTGCTCGAGCCTATGGGCACACCAACCTACTGTTCTTGCTATGGCAAAGATTGGAAGGTAGAGGTCTTTTGGAATATTTAGCATATCATATACAAAACCTGAATATAGGTCCACATTGGCACATGGTAGATAGACCATATTTTTCCTTCCCTTGATGAGCCTTGCTCCAATATTTTCAACCCTTTCTATAAAGAGGAAGTCTTTCATCCTTCCCTTAATCTCTGCTATCTCCCTTGCCTTTTCTTTTAAAAGAAGCTCCCTAGGGTCTGAAAGGGTGTAAACTGCATGGCCTAGGCCGTAGATTAGGCCCTTCTTGTCAAAGGCCTTTTTATCTAGGATATCTTCAAGATAAGCTTTTATTTCTGTTTCATCCTCAGTATTTTTAAGGTTTTCCCTGATATTATCAAGCATCCTGCTTACCTTAATATTAGCTCCCCCATGTCTAGGGCCTTTGAGAGAGGCAAGACCTGCTACTATTGATGAGTAGGTGTCTGTGCCTGATGAGGAGACTACGTGAGTTGCAAAGGCTGAGTTGTTTCCTCCACCGTGCTCTGCATGGATTATGAGCAAGAGGTCTAAGATTTCTGCTTCTTTCTTGCTATAGGCTTGGTCAGGCCTTAGCATGGAAAGAATATTTTCTGCAATCGACTTATCTGGATTTGGATTATGGATTATAAGTGACTCTCTGCCAAATTTATGTAGTTTTGCCTGATAGGAATATATGGCAAGTAGTGGAATCTTTGCGATAAGCGAAAGGGATTGGGCTAGGACATTTTCTATAGAAGTATTGTCCGGGTCCTTGTCATAGGTATAAAGGGCAAGCATTGACCCCATCATCTTGTTCATTATGTCTGTGCCTGGGAGGTTAAGAATGGTGTTTTCAAAAAATCCTCTAGGTAGGGTCATATTTGATGCTAGAATTTGCTTAAAGCTATCAAGCTCTTCTTTTTGGGCTAGGCTATTAAAAATCAAAAGATAAATAACTTCCTCAAAGCCAAGCCTGTGGGTATCTTCAACATCTTTTACAAGCTTTGTTAGGGGATAGCCCCTGTAGTAAAGCTCGCCATGGGCGGGGATTTTCTTGCCATCTTCTATCTTATAGCCGCAAACATCCCCCACCTTGGTTATGCCAACCAGGACTCCTGTCCCATTTTTATTCCTAAGTCCCCTTTTTATATCAAATTTGTCATAGAGACTCTTGTCTATATTATTTAGTTCTTTGATAGGGCCTGCGTATTTATTAATTTCCATCCTAGGCCCCTAAATTGTCGATTATCGCTTGGGTGATTTCTTTTGTAGTGGCAGAACCACCCAAGTCTCTTGTGTAATTTGTCTTATCTGATAGGGTCTTATAGATTGCATCTCTTATCATTTTGGCCTTAGCATTTTCTCCTATATCATCTAGCATTAGGCAGAGGGTTAAGAGCATGGCAATAGGATTTGCAAGGTTTTGGCCAGCTATATCAGGGGCTGAGCCGTGGATTGATTCATAAATTGCAATGTCCTTACCCTTATTTACTCCTGGCATGAGGCCAAGACCTCCTACAAGGCCTGCTCCAAGGTCTGATAGGATATCGCCGTAGAGGTTTTCTGTGACAAGAACATCAAATCTTTCTGGGTGCATGACCATCTGCATGGCAGTGTTATCGACTAGGATTTCTTCCATTTCTATATCTGGATAGGCTTTTGCGACATCCCTTGCCACATCTAAAAAGAGTCCGTCAGTTAGTTTCATTATATTGGCCTTGGTTACGACACTCACTTTTTTCCTGTTTTGAGCTTGGGCGTAGTCAAAGGCAGCCCTTATAATTCTTTCTGACTTATCTCTTGTGATTATCTTTATGGAGTGGGCTTCATTGTCTGAAATTAGCTCTTCTACTCCTGCGTAGAGGTCTTCGGTATTTTCTCTGAAGATTACCATATCCACACCATCAAATTTTAACTCTAATGGACCTGGGGCCTTGATTGGTCTGATATTAGCGTAAAGGTCAAATTTCTTCCTTAATTCTACATTTATAGACCTAAAACCATGGCCAATCGGTGTTGTGATTGGCCCTTTGATAGCGATTTTGTTTTTATTTATGGATTCAAAGAGGGCTTCTGGTATATAGGTGCCTTCCTTTTCAAAGACGGAAAGGCCTGCATTTATTTCTTCAAATTCTAGGTCAAGGTCTAGGGCCCCAACCACTTCCTTCATAGCTTGGCTTATTTCTGGGCCTATACCATCACCCTTTATTAGTGTTACTTTCATACTTACTCCAATACTAAATTTTTAGCATAAGCTAGGTAGCCTCCTTCTAGGAGAACTTGCTTTTCTCTATCTGAAAAATCTGATTTTAATTTTATTTTGATATTTTTAGTCAAATCTTCTAAGATATAGGAATCTTTTTCTATAGATTCTTTCATATTTACAATTCTAATATCATCGTATTCGTCGATTTTATCATAGTCTGCAGGGTATTCAAATACTAGTGGAAGAATTGCATTATTTATGAGGTTTGACCTGTGGATACGGGCAAAGGACTTGGCAACAACTGCCTTTATTCCAAGATATAGAGGAATGAGGGCTGCGTGCTCTCTGGATGATCCTTGGCCGTAGTTTTCGCCTGCAAGGATTACCCCACCATCCATGTCTTCACATCTTTTCTTAAAGTCATCTATTTTAGTTGTGAAAGCATATTCTGATAGGTAGGCAATATTTGACCTAAATGGCAAAAGCTTAGCATTTGAAGGACAGATATCATCGGTTGTTATTCCATCTCCTGCCTTAAAGACTACCTTTTTATCTATATCGCTTGCCTTTCTTGCCTTTGGGAAAGGCTTGATATTTTTTCCTTTTATAGTTTCTTTAATTCTTTTGGTATGGTCATCTTCTGGCCTTATAAAGTAGGCATCTGTATGGTTAAAATCTACGTCTTTTGGAAAATTTTCCTGATAGTCAAGCTCGCTAGGATCTGCTATATATCCTAGGACTGCACTTACTGCACAGGTTTCTGGACTTGCAAGATAGATTTTTGCATCCATGGTGCCAGATCTCCCTTTAAAGTTCCTATTAAAGGACCTTAGGGAAACGCCGTCTGATTTTGGTGCCTGACCCATACCTATACATGGACCACAGCCTGATTCTAGGATTCTTGCGCCTGCTTTTATCATTGTAGCAAGGGCACCATTTTCTGAAATCTTTTCTAAAATTGTAGCAGAGCCTGGTGATATAACTAAGGATACATCTGGGTGAACCTTCCTTCCATCAAGAATTGCCGCTACCTTCATTAGGTCCATATAGGATGAGTTGGTACAAGATCCGATAGCAACTTGGTCAAGCTTTATTTTTTCTAGATCACCTACCACTGCATATTGGTCTGGATAATGAGGTTTGGCTACAGCTGTCACTATCTTACTTAAATCTATGTCTATAGTTTCATCATAAAAGGCTCCTGGGTCAGCTGATATTTCCACATAGTCTTCTTCCCTATTTTGGCTTTTAAGATAGGCTAGAGTATTTTCATCTGATGGGAAAATCGATGTGGTCGCTCCTAATTCAGCTCCCATGTTGCAGATAGTTGCCCTGTCTGTTACAGAAAGACTCTTGACCCCATCACCTGTATATTCCATGATATAACCTGTCCCACCCTTTACGGTGAGCTTGCCTAGGATATAGAGAATTATGTCCTTGGCATTGGCATTTTTATTTAGCCTGTTGGTTAAATTCACCCTAAAAACCTTAGGGACTTTTACAAAATAAAACCCCCTAGCCATGGCAACAGCTACTTCAAGGCCTCCTGCCCCTATAGCAAGCTGGCCAAGGCCACCGGCTGTAGGTGTGTGAGAGTCAGATCCTAAGAGGGTTTGGCCGGGCTTTGCAAATTGTTCTAGATTTACCTGGTGGCAGATGCCTGCTCCAGCCTTTGAAAAGGTAATACCGTATTTGTTGGCAGCCGACTTTATAAATTCGTGGTCGTCAGCATTTTCAAAACCTGCTTGCAAAATATTATGATCTATGTAGGCAAGAGAGTTTTCTGTGGCGACATTTTCTATATCCATTGCCTCAAGCTGGAGGTAGGCCATAGTACCTGTCGAATCTTGGGTAAGGGTTTGGTCGATCTTTATTGCGACTTCTTCCCCTGTTTTAAGCTCTCCTTTTAGTAAGTGATTTTTAAATATTTTCATAGCTAATGATAAAGCCATATGAACTCCTTTTTACTTTAATGTGATATCGTATAGTGGGTATTATACTTTGAATTTTTAAAAATACCATCTAATATTTATCCATGAATTATTAAAGAAAAATCACCCCGCCACAAAAGATAGATCTTAAGCGACAGAGTGATTTATGAAAATTATTTTTTAGTATAGTTTGGAGATTCTCTTGTGATTTGAATATCGTGTGGGTGGTTTTCTACAAGAGAAGCTGGGCTTATTTTGACAAATCTTGCTTTTTCTTCTAATTCTACTAGATTTTGGGCACCGACATATCCCATACCTGACCTTAGGCCTCCTAGAAGTTGGTAGATAACATCACCTACTGATCCCTTGTAGGCTACCCTACCTTCTACTCCTTCTGGGACATATTTTTTGGTATCATTTTGGAAATACCTATCACTTGAGCCTGATTTCATAGCTGCAAGAGAGCCCATGCCACGGTATTCCTTAAATTGTTTACCTTCAAACATGATTGTCTCTCCTGGAGATTCTTCAGTACCAGCAAATAGGGATCCTGCCATTACAACACTTGCTCCACAAGCAAGGGCCTTTGTAATATCACCAGAGTATTTAATACCACCATCAGCTATTATTGGAATGTCGTATTCCTTAGCTGCATTATAGCAATCTATAATAGCTGATATTTGTGGAACACCAACACCAGTTACAACCCTAGTTGTACATATTGAACCAGGACCTATACCTACCTTTACACAATCTACTCCAGCTTCTATGAGGTCTTTGGTAGCTTGGCCTGTGGCAACATTGCCGGCTATAACTTGTAGTTCAGGATATTTAGCTTTTATCTTTCTTACAGCATCCATAACTCCCTTAGAGTGGCCGTGGGCTGTATCTAGAGCGATGACATCAACTTTTGCCTCTACTAGGGCATCAACCCTTTCCATCATATCGCCTGTAATACCAACACCTGCACCGACTAATAACCTGTCGTGTTCATCACGAGCTGAGTTTGGATATTGGCGAGTTTTTTCTATATCCTTGATTGTAATGAGGCCCTTAAGTTTGAAATCATCATCGACTATAGGTAGTTTTTCAACCTTGCCAGATTCCATCTTTTTGACAGCATCAGTCATTGAAATACCAACATGACCCACTATCAAGCCATCTTTTGTCATTATATCATCAATAATTACACTTGGGTCTTCTTGGAATCTCACATCACGGTTGGTTAAAATTCCCTTTAGATACATCTGATCATCTACTATTGGCACTCCTGAAATCTTGTAATTTGACATAATTTCTAGAGCATCTGCAAGGGTATTGTATGGATGAAGGAAGAAAGGATCAGTTATAACCCCATGCTCACTTCTTTTTACCCTGTCGACTTCTCTAGCTTGCTCTTCTATGGACATATTTTTGTGGATGATACCTATGCCGCCTTGTCTAGCCATAGCTATGGCCATCCTAGATTCTGTAACTGTATCCATGGATGCAGACATGAGTGGGATATTGAGCTTGATTTTCTTAGTCAATCTTGTTCCTACTTCAACTTCATTAGGTAGGACCTCTGAAGGACCTGGTACTAATAATAAATCATCAAATGTTAAGCCGTCTCCAATAATTCTCATAATAACCTCTTTTCTTTTTTGAATTTACCTAGCCAGTACTGGCTAAATATAAGCTGGAATAATTATTTTTCTTACTATACTTTGATATAATTTTAAGTCTAGCATTAAGATAAAAAAAAGAAGCCAAAAATAAATTTAGCTCCTTTAGTAATTATTCTCTTGCTTTTTTTGATGCGTAGGCAAAAACTATGGTATCTGGTCCTGTGTGAGCTCCTATGGTTAGGCTCATTTCATAGAGATTTACCTTAGATATACCTAAATCTTCTATTTCCTCTTTAATAATTTCTGCTTCTTCTCTATTTGATGAATATGATAGGTAAACTTCATCACAGATACTTGTGTCTATATTTTCTTCAATGTCTTTTAGGACCTTAGCTATAGCTTTTTTTCTACCTCTTACATTCTTATATTGGGTTATCTTTCCATCCTTATCTGTAACTAGGATTGGTGCAATTTTCATAGCTTGACCTATGATTGCCTTGCCTTTTGAAAGCCTACCACCCTTTTGAAGATACATTAGGTCATCAACTACAAATTCTACCCAAATGTAAGGAATTTTTTCCTCAAGGATTTTTTTAATCTCAATCATATCTAGGCCCTTGACCTTTAATTTGTAAGCCATATCTAAAATTAGACTTTCTTGAGTCGAACCTGCAAGAGTATCCACTATTTCCATTGTTCTATCTGGAAATTCTTCTCTTAGGTTTTCACAAGCTATAGAAGCATTTGCAAAAGATGAAGATAAGCCTGATGAAAATCCTACATACAAAATATCCTTGCCTGCTTCAAGTAATTCTCTGAAGTATTCTTCATAAGTTAAAGGATTGGCTGCAACTGTCGTGTGCTTTTTACCTTCTTTAACAAGCTCGTAAAATCTATCTAGGCTAATACTCTCTTTATTTATGCCATATTCAACCCCGTCTAGAACTGTATTTATTGGGATTAAACTAATGTTTTTATCTTTTATTTCTTGCATATCAAAATCTATACAAGAATCTCCTAGTAAACAAAAATCGTTCATATATTACCTCTATCTTTATATAATCAAATTTAGATTCTTGCTATATATTATACCATAATTTGCTTATAAAGATATTATTTGACCTGAAATTATTTATAATATATAGCTTATCTAATTTTTTAGAGGAATTATTATCCTATAGCATTTCTATAAAGGCGGCCATTCTTGTGTTAAGTTGACCCAGGTCTTGGGATGAGAAGTCTGTTTCTACATAGGTATATGGGATATTTTTTTCTTCCTGGACAAATCTTTTTATTTTTTCTCTTTCTACATTGTAGGTATGGCAAGCTACAAGGTCCATTTCCACAACACCATCTGCCTTATATTCATCAATTAATCTGCCTAGAAGTTCAAATCTATTGGTATCAGGGCTCATTACTGAACAACCTATGTCTATGTACCTATCGGCAAGTGATCTTATTAGGTCATCAGCTTCTAAATCTACATTTCTATCGAAATTTTTCTCTCCTGAGCAATTTTCAAAGGCTACTATAACTCCCCCATTATCCTCAATGGCCTTGATTACCTTTTCTGTAGCTCCTCCCATTGGACAGCCTGTTACAACAATTCTTGGTTTTTTCTCCCTAGTAGATGGGTCATATTCATCGACTATTCTCTTTGCAAGAGCATTTATTTCATCTGCAAGGCCTTTTTTATCCATCTTAAATTGGGTACCGTAGGTGACATGAAAGAGGTCTAGACCTGACATTGGTGTTGGGTCTAGCTTCATGGTCTGGGCAACATTTTTCTGGGCATCTCTTATGTCATTGCCAAGCTTTATAGCTGATCTTAATTTCTCTACTGTGATTTTTTCGCCTAATTTATCTTCAATATAGGTCTTAAATTCTGCTACTTCATCTGCCCAATATCTCTTAGCCTTTTCATCTTGCTTATTTGGTAGGTTCATCATATAGACTGGCTTTATTTCATCCATTAGCTCATACATTTTCTTTTTGCCATCGCAGGTTGTCTCACCTACTATCACATCAGAAAAGTAGAAGAATGGGCACTTATCAGTTTTGGCGAAGCCGTAGGATGACTTTATAAGCGGGCAGAGATTTGCTGGAAGGTCTTTTTCTGCTTCTGGAATAGTCTCATCACTAGTTGAGCATAGGCCTACTGTCGCAGCTCCTGCTGCCCAGGCGATTTCTACTGGAAAATATGTACAATAAGCACCTACTAGAGGTATATCCTTATCCTTTAGTTCTTTTACACTTAAAAAAGCATTTTTTCTTGCATCAGCAAATTCATCAAATATTTCTGGTAAATCTTTTATTACTTCATTCATCTTTTTTCTTCTCCTTAGCTAAGTATGCTGCTCCAAGAGAGCCAGCAAATTGTCCATTTTCTACATTTTTTACTTCTTTGCCAATTAGATCTGAGAGGACCTCTGCAAAGTAGGATACATTTGAAAGGCCACCCGTTAGGATAAGCTCATCGCTTTCTCCAATTTTGTTATACATCTGCCTAACCTTTTGGGCGACAGAGCCTACAATTCCTGCTGCTATATCTTCTTTCTTCCTACCCTCACCAATAAGTGATGTTATTTCTGTTTCGGCAAAAACCGTACACATAGAAGAAATTGCGATAGGCTCTCCAATCTTGGCTAAATCAAATAATTCATCTATGCCAAGGCCTAGCTTATTGGCCATGACCTCGATGAATTTGCCAGTTCCGGCAGAGCACTTGTCATTCATTTGAAATTCTGATACCAGCTTATCTTCAATGAGGATGGCCTTGGTATCTTGGCCACCTACATCTATTACAGCTAGATTATCGCTTCCTGAAAGAACCCTAGCCCCTCTGGCATGGCAGGTTATTTCTGTAATTATAAAGTCAGCATAATCAACACTCACCCTACCATAGCCTGTAGCTGTGACACGGGTCTGATCGCTTGTTACATCTATGCCCCTTTCAAGAAGCCTAGTTTTAATGTCACCTGCTACTTCCTTAGAGGACCAACCTGTTGGGCTTACAAAATTAAAGACCTTATCACCTATAACAGAGACCTTGCTTGCAGTTGAGCCTATGTCTATACCTACATAATTCATTTGACTTCTCCCAGATCATAAATTTTATCAAAAGCGACCATCTTATCTTCTAAAATCTTTTTTATTTGATTTATATCTGTCATTTCTGCCTCAAAGGCTAGGCCGCATCCTGCTGATATCTCATTAGGGATAGGGATAAGCCTTCCTGAGAAATTATTAGCTTTAGAAAAATCCTCCATCATCATGGCATCAGTTGTTGTATCAAATGTTATTACTATCATCTTTTTCTCCTAAAATCTCCTTAAGGGCTAAGATTACTTGGTCAATCTCTTCTTTCTCATTAAAATATGAAAAGGAAAACCTCACAAGACCATCATAATCAGTCCCCAAGGCCTTGTGACAAAGGGGAGCACAGTGGGCACCAGACCTTGTGGCTATGTCATAGTCATCAGATAAAATTTGAGCTAGCCTATCTGAAGGAAGTTTTGACGACCTAAGAGCCACTATCCCAACCCTTTTAGTCAAATCCACAGCTCCAAATATTTCAATATCTGGGATTTCTTCAAGTCTCTTTGTAAAATATGCAAGTAAGTCCATATCTTTCTTTCTAATATTAGCGAGACCTATTTCATTTATGTAATCTAGACTAGCATTTAAGGATAAGATCCCGTGGCCATTTAGGGTGCCTGCCTCGAGGGCATCTGGCATCTGTTCTGGGTGATTTTTATCAAATGATGCAAAGCCAGCACCGCCCACCTTAATAGGTTTCGGAACAAGCCCCTCTCTTATGTATATTCCCCCAATGCCCTGCATGGCAAAAAGTGCCTTATGACCAGTAAAACAAAGGCAATCAATGCCAATTTTTTCAACATCTATATCCATTAGCCCAGCACTTTGGGCAGCATCTACGATTAAGAGAAGGCCATACTTTGAACAAAGCTTAGAAATAAAAGCTAAATCTGTGATATTGCCAGTGACATTTGAAACATGGCTTATGATTATGGCCTTGGTATTAGGCTTAATCATGACTTCTATCGAATTATAATCAAGTAGGCCCTCTTTCCTATCCTTTAAATTGATAAAGGATATTTCTGCTCCTTCAGCCTCCTTAAGATACAAGGGACGGAGGACTGAATTATGATCAATGACAGATGTTATAACGTGATCTCCCTTGCCAATAAAAGAAGATATAGCAATATTTAAAGCCTCTGTAGCGTTGGATGTGAAGGCAATCCTTCTAGGGTCTTTTATATTAAAGAGCCTTGCAAGTTTTTTCCTAGTATCTAAAACCATATGAAGACTTGCTAGACTTATTTTATTAAAACCCCTGGAAGGATTTCCAATTTTATCAAAATTTTCTATAAGCCTCTCCTTAACAAGGTCTGGTTTTATAAGACTTGTGGCTGCATTATCTAAATAAATCATATTTTTCCCCTATCTTTCTTTCCTCACTATTATCTAATATATCAGCTTACTTGTCAAACGTTTTACTAGCTTCAAATATTTATATTTCAATTCTTTGATAATGCTTATCAAATTCCTATGGTATTGTTTGCAAGTTCTTTTTCATTTTTAATAAAATTTGGTAAAATATTAGAAGGAGGCCTTATGAAAAATTTAGAAGTGTGCGGCGGTTGCAATGCAAAAATTGCCGCTGGTAATTTAGATTCCCTATTAAAGGATATAAATCCATACAGGAGGAATGATATAATAGTTGGCTTTGACAAGAAAGATGATGCAGCTGTTATAGACATTGATGGTAAGACTTGTATAATTCAGACCTTGGATTTCTTCCCTACCATGGTCGAAGATCCATACCTTTTTGGACAAATCGCCGCTGCCAATGCCCTAAGCGATGTCTATGCCATGGGTGGAGAGGTGATTTCTGCACTAAATTTAGTAACCTTCCCTCTGGAAGAGGACTTTGCTATATTAAGAGAAATCCTTCGTGGAGGCAATGATAAGGTTACTGAGGCCAAGGCAAGCCTTACAGGAGGCCATTCTATCCATGATAAGACCATAAAATATGGTCTATCTGTGACAGGCAAGGTAGAAAAATCTAAAATTTGGAAAAATAATACTCCAGAAGATGGCGATGTCATCTTACTTACTAAAAAAATCGGCACAGCTTTAGTAACTGCTAATTATGCCCAGGGCCTTGTAAGTGAGAATGACTTTAAGGCCTGCGTGAGCCAGATGGCAAGGCTTAATAAGTATGCCAGGGATATATTTGTAAATTACCATATCCACGCCGCTACAGATATCACAGGCTTTGGACTTTTAGGGCACCTGTCAGAGATGGCAGGAGATGACTATTCTATAGTAATAGACAGCAAAAAAGTACCTATCTTAAGTCCAGCTAAGGACCTTGCAGGAGAATTTCTCTACACATCAGGCGGTCAAAATAACAGGTCCTACCTATCAGATAAGGTAGAATTTATGATTGATGACTTTGCCATGGAAGAAGTCCTCTTTGACCCACAAACATCAGGTGGCCTATGTGTGGCAGTCGGAAAAAGTGAGGCCACAAAAATTATAAATGAATTTGAAAAACAAGGTCTAGAAATTTGGCTAATCGGCCAAGTTATGAAGAAAAGATCTTACCCTATAATTGTAAAATAAGGAGATGTTATGAAAAAAATTGATTGTTTAGGAAAAGTTTGCCCAATACCAGTGATAGAAACAAAAAAACTTATTAAGGAAAATCCAGATGAGACTGACTTTGAGATCCTTGTAGACAATGAAGTTGCTACGCAAAATCTAGCCAAGATGGCCAAAGAATTAAAAATCGAATCAGCTTGCGAGAAAATCAAGGATGGGGTCTATAGGGTAAGTTTAAAGAAAAACCCTGAAGAATTTTGCGAAATTTCGGAGGATGCCCTTGCTATGAATACATCATCATATGTTGTAGCTATATCTGATGATAGGATGGGAAAAGGCGATGAAGACTTTTCTAAGAGCTTACTTGAAGGCTTTATCTACGCCCTTACAGAACAAGATGTCCTCCCAGAAAAGGTGATCTTTTACAATAGAGGAGTATTTTTAACAAGCGCTAATGAGAAAACTATAGAAGATCTCAAAAACCTCGCTGATAAGGGTGTAGAAATCCTTTCTTGCGGCCTTTGCCTAGGCAATTACAAGCTTAAAGAGAAACTAGCTGTAGGCGAGATTACAAACATGTATAAAATTGTAGAAATTTTAAGAAGCCACCACGTTGTTAGCCCATGCTAGGAGAAGAATTTATCCTCTTCTCCTTTGCTAAATTTGAAGACCCAGCCAGGGCCCTTGATAAGGTCAAAGATTTCAAAAAGGCAAGGCTCATACCCCTCCCTCCAGAAATAGATGCAGGCTGCGGCTTTGCTCTAAGGATTAAGAAAGAAGATTTGGATAAGGCTTTTAAAATTCTAACAAAAGATGATTATGACGGAATTTATCTAATGGGAAAAGATAAAAATGGAAGGAGGCTAATAGAAAAATATGTATTTTGATAATGCTGCAACAAGTCTCCATAAGCCAGATGCAGTAAAAGAAAAGCTAATCGAGATATTAGAATCTGAATCTTTTGGCAATCCATCAAGGTCAGGTCATCTTTTATCTCAAAATACCATGATAGCAATTTATGAAAGCAAGAAGGCCTTGGCAAGGCTCTGCCATATAGGAAATCCTTCTGATATCCTCTTTAGCCCAAATGCTACTTATGCCCTAAATTTTGCTATCCTTAGCCTTATAGAAAAGGATGACCATGTAATAACGACGACTACAGAGCATAATTCTGTCCTTCGTCCCCTCTACCAAAGTGGTGCTAGCCTTTCATTTTTAGATTTTGATGAAAATTTCAATCTAAAATACCAGGACCTTCCAACCTTGCTTAAAAAAAATACAAAATACCTTGTAGTAAATTCTGCATCAAATCTTCTAGGCAATGTCAACGACCTTGATAGGTTATATGACTTTGCAAAAGAAAATGAGCTTATAATGATTGTAGACCTAGCCCAGAGTCTAGGCCTTGTTGATATTGATATAGGAAAATATGAAAATTCCCTCTTTGCTTTTACCGGCCATAAGTCCCTCTACGGCCTAAGTGGGACTGGGGGCCTTATAAAAAATGGAAGCTTTTCTTTTAAGCAAGTCTTTTCTGGAGGAAGCGGTATAAATTCATTTGATAAAAGCATGCCAGCTTCCTTCCCGCAAATCTTTGAGCCTGGGACACCAAATTTTGTTGGACAAATTGCCCTAAAGGCTGGGATAGACTTTATCCTTGACCAAGGAATAGAAAAAATAAATGATAAAACTCTTAGCTTAGCTAAAAGATTTTATAAGGGAATAGAAGATATCAAAAATATAAAATTTTATTCCAAATCTTGGAAGTACCTAGAAAGTCCAATCGTATCCTTTAATATAGGAGATATACCATCTGATGAAATAGCTTTAATCCTAGATGAGGACTATAATATCCAGGTAAGACCCGGAGCCCACTGCGCTCCCCTAATCCACAAGCACTTTGGCACAGAAAATCAAGGTATTCTTAGGTTTTCATTTTCATATTTTAACACTAATGATGAAGTGGATACTGCTATAGATGCTATCAAAGAAATCTCTCAAAATATTTTATAAATATCTGGATGAAATTTTAAAATAGGAGTTTATATAATGAATACCCTTAAAATAGAATTTAGTGATGAAGAGATAAAAAGCTTAGAAACTCTTGCAAAACAAGAAAATCTCTCTCTAGCAGCTTGGGCTAGATACACTTTGATTGAAAAAATTAAAGAAGATTTTGATAACGAATTAATAAAGGATTATTTATTAAACAAAGATAAGATGAAATTCTACTCTGGTGACCAAGTGAAACTTGATCTTGGCATATAAAACTAATAGACCCAAATCGGGTCTATTTTCATATCTTATTCTAATTAAATTTCTGGCTTTGGCCAGATTTTTTGTTTTTAATCATCAAGATTTCAGCCATTATGGATATGGCTATCTCTTCTACTGATCCATTGTCTATATCAAGGCCTATTGGGGTGTAGATCTTATTTAACTTATCCCTATCATAGCCCTCTTCTTCTAGGTCTTTGAAGACAGATATTACCTTAGCTTTTGATCCTATCATTCCTAGATATTTGTATTCCTTATCTAGGATATTTCTTAAAACTTCAGCATCCTGGCTGTGGCCCCTGGTGCAGAGGACTATATAAGTTTTTTCTTTATCGAAGTCTATTTTCTCTATAGCTTCATCAATTGACTCTGCCAAATATTCCTTTATGCCTGCAAAGTCAGGAGAATCTTTGAATTCTTCCCTATCATCTATTACTGTTACTTCAAAATTAGTCTTAGTAGCAATCCTTGCTAGCTTTTGTGATACATGGCCTGCACCAAAGATTATAAGGCGACTTGATGCCTTAAAATATTTGACAAAGCCACGAGAATTGCCCCCACAAGACATCTTAAGCTCTCCATCTTTTGAAAGATTATAGTCAAATTCAAAAGATTCGCCATCTTTAAAGCCTTCGATAGTCCTTCTAATCACATCTGCTTCGATTTTGCCTCCACCTATTGTCCCAAAAGACCTTCCATCAGATAAAACAGCCATGAGAGAATTATCCTCACCTGGGGTTGACCCCTTATTTTCAATAAGAAAAACAAGGCTAGCGTCTTTGCCTTTTTTATTTTCCTCATAGATTATCTCTAAAATTTCAGCTTTCATAGGCCCTTCCTTCTTTTTAATATCAAAAGTCCTTCCAACGCTCCACCACCGATTAGCCTTGCCTTATCTGATATGGTTTTGGCATTTTTAGGTATCACTCTTGGGTCTACATCACCGATTTTCATTCCTTGATAAACTTCTAATCCTTCATTTATCATGCCACGAACCATCCCATCAAGGCCAGCTAGGACATCTTTGCCGGAAACTTCTGCTACGACATCACCCTTTTTTACAACAGAACCCAAATCTTTTATTATGTGGACCTTGCCAGAAGCAGGGGATCTTAGTATTCTTTCTGTGGTAAAGCCATTGATATTACCAGGATTACCTGTATTTGCAGCTGCAGGACCCTCAAAAATTAGCCTACCTAGGTCATGGCCACGATTAGTTTCTATTACTAAATCTACATCACGCCCTGCCTCAAAGCCTGGACCCAGACCTATGGTAATGGGTGCCATATCCTTATTTGTGCCTAGATTTTTCTTAGCAAGGATCCCATCAATTACACATATAGGCCTTAGTTCTTTTATATATTTTCCTTCAGGGTCTACTGCGACAGCTATAAGATTATCTTTAAAGGCCCTCTGGATTTCTTCTATATTTTCACATCTTACAGCCCTTATATCCTCTATTTGGATCTCTCCTTCAAAAATTGCCTGGGCTACCGCCACATTTCTTCTTATACAGGTTGGTCTTTCTATCTCAAGAACCAAAACATCAAAGCCTACCCTATTTAATTTCTGGATAGTCCCTGTGGCGACATCTCCGCCACCCCTTACTATTACTAGATTTTTATTCATGGTCACGCCTTAATTTCTCGTAGGCTTCGATGGTATCTATATCTAGAAGCTCATCTTCTGAACCTATCTCTACCTTATTGATTGGATTGTCTTTGGCAAAAATCATACCACCTTGGTCTTCTTTTAGGCTTAAGAGATTATCCCTAAAGCTTGGTGGGAAAATAACAGGTGCTCCTCTTCTAAGACCGACGACTGGATAAGTCATTTGTGGATTTTCCTTAAAGCTTGCTATTAATTTCTCACAAGTTTCCTTGCTTAGGAGTGGTTGGTCTGCTACAAAAAACATCATCGCAGCATCTTCTTCACACGCATTTACCCCTAATTTAATTGATGAAGACTTGCCAATAGCATTATTATCATTTTCTAGACTAACAAAGCCCCTATTTTTAGCATCTGCTAGGATTTCTTCATAGGATGATGCAACTATGACCTTGTCAAAGTCTAGAGATTCCAAGAGGTCTAGGGTGTGCTCATAAATCTTTTTACCCTTAAAATCTAACATTAGTTTATTTTTGCCCATTCTTTCTGAAAGACCAGATGCCATTAGTATTGCGTTAATTTTCATAAAATTTTCCCTCCTTTAGTGATCCATATCTTAGTTTAATATCAGCAAAGTCAAATTCTTTCTTAAATTTTTCTATATTATAATAATCTTCCTTGCTTTCTACTTGATTAAAGAAAAAATATTTCTCCTTTTCAAATACCTTATAAAAGCCCTTGTCATAGGCTATTAATTTATTAATCATCTTAGAATCTATAATACCAGTACCTATATTTTTTGAAAAGCCCTGGAAATTATAAATAAAATCACTACTTGCCAGCTTACCCATAATTTTAATTGGTAGGATACCTATAACTTTTGTTGTTAGATCATAGATTACAGGTTCATGTGGATACCAAAATTTAAGAGGCAAGTTTCTACAACCATCTGCTTCTATCAAAACATAATCAAAATCACCTACGATTTTCGAAAGATTTTCATAGCCAATACTTGCTAGCTTATCCTTATCAGGGACTTTTTCTCCTAGGCAGATTATTTTTGCTTTCTTGTCATCAAAATAATCATCAAAGCTCGTAAAAATCCTATCAAAACCTTTTTTAGGCAGGGCGATTTTGGTCGAAGTTGTGACTAGGACCCTCCCCTTTTTTGACAAGCTAAGGGCAAGACTTGCCATAAGACTAGTCTTGCCCCCTGCTCCTGTTATAGAAATTATATCATGCTTTTTTATATCAAATATTTCATTTATTTTATTCATTAAAGTTCTTCTTTGGCTTGCTGTAGGCGGTTTCTACCATTGGAAAATCCCTACGGAGAATGCCATCTAGCTTATAATAGGCTCCTTGAACAGCTGGAGCTATCGGAATTGTCGCAATTTCCCCTACACCCTTAGCACCAAAGGCCCTATCTAGGAGCTCATCATCTGGCTTAGCCACAAAGGTCGTTTCTATTTCAGGTATCATAGGTGCTCTCCATAGGCCAAGATTACCGTATTTGGCCTTAACCTTGGACTTATCTAGTTTGAAATCTTCTGTAAGAGCATAGCCTAGTCCCATGACTATACCACCTTCAAGTTGGCCTTCGATGGCCTTTGGATTGATAACCTTGCCTGCATCTGTCGCAGCCACTACCTTTCTTATTGTTCCATCATCATTTAATATTACCACATTTGTAGAAAAACCGTAGGCTATGTGGCTAACTGGATTTTCTTTGTCAGAATTTAATGGGTCTGTTGGGTCAAAATATTCGTGGAAGTATTCTTTTCCCTCTAGCTTACTTATATCATCAACCTTATCCAAATCTATTTTTAATTTTTCTGTAACTTTCTTGATTGCTTCACCAGAAATCAAAGTTTGACGAGATCCTGATGATGTACCAGAATCTGGTGAATTTCCTGAATTTGGATGAATTATATTTACCTGATCAAAGCTTAAACCTAGGACATCTAGGGCCATTTGCTTAAATACTGTTTGAGCTCCTTGCCCAAGGTCACTTGCAGCACAATAAATATTTACCTTGCCATCTTCTATTCTTATCTTTGCCCTACCCTTATCAGGAAGACCTACACCTACACCGGCGTTTTTCATAGCGCAGGCAATACCAGCCCTGTCAATATTTTCTTCATAGACATCCTTAACAGCCTCTAGAGTTTCTACAAGGGCTGTAGATGAATCTGCGATTTGGCCATTAGGGAGGACTTCTCCAGGTCTTATAGCATTTTTGTAGCGGATTTCCCATGGAGAAATGCCTACCTTTTCTGCTAAGAGATTTATATTACTTTCAAAGGCAAAGTTTGATTGGCAAACTCCAAAGCCCCTGAAGGCACCTGCTGGTGGGTTGTTTGTGTAATAACCATAGCCATCAATTTGCGTATTTTCATAATGGTATGGACCAACTGAGTGGGTACAAGCACGCTCTAAAACAGGTCCACAAAGGGAAGCGTAGGCACCTGTGTCCATTTTTATTGTTGCCTGCATGGCTAAGAAATTGCCTTCTTCATCACAACCAAGTTTGAATGTTCCTATCATTGGGTGTCTTTTTGGATGGAATTTTAGTGATTCATCACGGCTAAATTTAATTTTTACCCTAATTTGGAATTTATAGGCAGCAAGGGCTGCAAGGTGTTGGCAGGAAACGTCTTCCTTACCACCAAAACCTCCACCTATAAGTTTATTTTCAACTACCACACGTTCTGGTTGATCTTCCCAACCAAACATGATTAGGGTTTCCTTTCTAGTATCATATACAGATTGGTCTGTAGTATAAAGCTTGACCCCATCTCCCATTGGCTCAGCAATTGCACATTCTGGCTCAAGGAAAGCATGTTCTGTAAAAGGTGTGGTATAAGTTTCTTCTACTATATATTTACATTTCTTAAAGGCTTCCTCGGCATTGCCACGGCTTACGTGACGTTCTTGGCAAAGGTTGCCTGTAGGGTGAACAAAAGGAGAATTTGGATCTTCTGCTTCTGCAATAGATGAAACCGGAGTCAGCTCTTCATATTCAATCTCAACAAGCTTCTTAGCTTCTTCTAAAATCTTGTCATTTTCGGCAACTACTAGACAAATAGCATCTCCCTGGCTTCTTGTAACATCGCCCTCAGCTATAAATACATCCCAATCTTGGAAGATATGTCCTACCTTATTATTTGGTACATCTTTTGCTGTCAAGACCCCATAAACACCAGGGAGGGCTTCTGCCTTACTTGTATCGATTTTTAGGATTCTTGCTCTTGGATACTTGCTCCTAATAGCAGAAGCTACCTTCATATCATCAAAAATCATATCATCGACATATTCGCCGATTCCTAGGACCTTGTCATGGGCATCTATTCTTATAAATTCATCCCCAACCTTGACCCTTTCATACTCATCTGTGGTCATTTCAATAGATCCGTTTATAATTTCTGATGCAAGCTTGATGCCCTCGATTATTTTGACATAACCTGTGCACCTACAAATATTTTGCTTGATACCTTCTTTTATCTCATCCTTAGTAGGATTAGGATTCTTTCTAATAATAGCTGCCCCACTCATTACCATTCCTGGTATACAAAAACCACATTGAACAGCTCCAGCCTTTGAAAAGGCATGGACAAAGGCCTTTTTTTCAAGGTCTGTTAGGCCTTCTATGGTAAGGATTTCCTGATCTTTGAGTTTAGATAATCTTTGGGTACAGGCAAGTTTTTTGGCATCGCCAACTATGACTGAACAAGTCCCACAAGCACCTTGGGAACAACCATCTTTTACAGATGTAATATGTAAATCATCCCTCAAAAACCTTAAAAGGCTCTTATCTTCATAAGTTTCATAAGTATTTCCATTTATCTTCACAAGGAAAGGCTCCACATTCGGGAGTCTTTCACCAATTAATATATTTGTCATCTAAAATTTCCTCTTTATAAATTTGCCTCGGCCTTTTTCAGCTTTATATTCACTATCTTCTAAGATTATTTCACCCCTAGAAAGAACCATCTTTACTTTCAAATCACTAACAAATCCCTCATAGCTTGTGTAATCACAGTTAGAGTGGCGATTTGCTTGGCTAATAGTGTATTTTTTTTCATCAAAAACAACTATGTCAGCATCCTTTCCAACTTCTAGGCTTCCCTTTTTGTGGCCTAGGCCAAAGATTTTTGCAGGATTAGTGCATAGTAAATCTCTTAGCCTCTTTGGAGAAACGCCTCTTTTAAGCCCTTCTGTTAGAACAACTTCCATCCTTTCTTCAATTCCAGGAATACCACCAGGGGCATTTAGGAAATCATCTTTGTAAGGAAGTTTCTCACTTTCATAGAAGAATGGACAATGATCAGTTGCTACGACATCGACTGTTCCATCTATAATTCCCTCCCAAAGGGCATCTACATCACTTTGCTTCCTAAGTGGTGGAGCACATATATACTTAACAGCCTCACTTGATCCACCCTCTAAATATTTTTCCTCTGTTAGGGTTAAATATTGGGTACAAGTCTCACAGTATAGGTTCTTCACACCTCTTTCCCTTGCCTTTCGGATTTCTCTAAGGCCTAGGGCTGATGAAGTATGAACTATATAAAGTTTTGGAAAGCCAGCAACTTCGCTTAGATAGATAAGCCTATTAATAGCTTCTGCCTCAGCCTCTGCTGGTCTAGTCTTGGCATGGTAGATAGGAGCAAGATTTCCTGCACTTTTTGCCTCTTCTCTAAGCTCTGCAATCATTCCGTCATTTTCACAGTGGACACAGACAACAGTCCCTGTTTCTTTTGCTTTTTGAAGGACCCTTAGCATGTGCTTATCATCAAGCATTCCACCATAGGTTGTATAAATCTTTGTAGAAACGATTCCTTCATTAAAAAGTTTTTCTATTTCATCTAAAATATCATCAGTCACTTCTTGGATAGCTCCGTGGAAGGAATAATCAATTACAGCATTACCCTCAGCCATCTTGTGATATTTTTTAATCTCATCAGAAACAAGGCTTCCCCTAGGACCAAAGGCTATATGGTCAACAATAGAAGTAGTTCCACCAAAGCTTGCTGCCCTTGTGCCTGTATAAAAATCATCAATTGAAATAAACTTGCCAAGATCAAGTGATAAATGTGTATGAACATCCACCCCACCAGGCATAGTTAGCCTCTCCTTGCAATCGATAGTCCTATCGGCGTATCTTTCAATATTTTCAGATATCTCTGAAATCTTTTCATCTTCTATATAAATATCACGGATAAGAAAATCGTCTTCTCCAATTATTTTCGCATTTTTAAGTAAAATACTCATTAAAACTCCTTACAAATGATATGTAACATATCACTCTTAAAAATAAACTTAGCAAATAACGTTTGCACTTACATATATTTTATCATAAATAGTTGATTTTGATAAGGGCTTTTTGAAAAATTTTTGTTTTTATTTTTCCATAGTTTTAATTTATAAAAGGTTCAAATCCACTAATACTTGACATATAATTTCATATTATCTTTATCAAGATAACGAGATTTAAAATATAGATATTTTATTGATTTTTATACAATTGCTAATATAATGAAAGAAAGAAAATGTTTTAAGGAGAAAATCATGAAAAATAACAAACTACTCATCCCTGCCCTAGCAGTCCTCTTGCTAAGTCCTACAGTATTTACCTTGCCAAAATCTTATGCAAGTGTAGCTCCAGGAGCAGATAAAAGTGAAGATTCTATTAAAAAAGAAATCGCTTCCAAGAAAAGCGAATTATCCAATCTTAATGAAGAAAAAACACAAACTGAAAATGAACTAAATAAAGTAAATGAAGACCTTGATAAGTTAAACAAAGAAAAAACCGAAACTGAGAATGCTTTAAATGATAAAAATATTAAGATCAAGTCAAATGAAACCCTCATTGATGAAAAAGCGAGCAAAGAAAAGCTTGATAAGGAAATATCTGATATAGAAGGAAAAATCTCTGAACATAATAAATCTTTAACTACTGCCAAAGAAGAAGGCGAGGAAATTCAAAAACAAATCGATGATATTGAAGCTAAAGATAAAAAGGAAGAAAATCCTAAGCAAAATGAAATAGATGCAGAGGCTGAAAAGAAAAAAGCTGAAGAACTAGAAAAGCAAAGAAAAGAAGAAATAGATAAAGCTTGGAAACTCAACAGGATTTATAATGATGCTAGACAAAATTTGATAGAAGTAAAGGTTGAACACGGTATTTTAGAATACAAGTATAAAGTTAAAAACGAATTCCTAGGTAAAGTTTTAACCAATTCTAGTGATTACAAGACAGAAGATGTTGAAAACTACCAAAAAGAAGTAGAAGAATTGAAAAAAGAATTTGAGGCTTCAAAAGTAAAAGTTAAAAACACTGAAGAAGCTGTAAAAGTTGCTAAAGACAATCAAATTGCCTTCAGGGGATTTACCTACGAAGATCATACTTCTGAATCAATAGATATAGGCAAGGAGGAAACAAAGCATAAATCTAGAGGCGATTTTAAGAATAACACTCTTAGCCAAAAAGAAGTAGAGGACAAAATTAAAGAATTAAATAAAGAACATCAATCTGCACTTGATTCATATTTTAAAATAACAAAAAATCACACATCAATTACTGATGCATTAAACGAAAAATATGCCATAAGAGAGAAAATTGAACTTGAAAATAAAATAAGTAATGGTATAAGAAGATGGCTTTTTAGTATACAATCCAAAAGTAAAAACGACTTCTATTATCTAAATAATGTTGAAAAAGTAAATAAAGACTCCGAAGAAGATTATAAAGAATACAAACAAAAAGAGAAAACTTATAATGAAATAAAGGAAGAAATAAATAAACTAACTTCTGAGAGAAAATCGATAGAAAGAGAAGCAACCCCTTATGAGGAAAAACGAATCAAACTCGAAAATCAACTAGTCTATTACAAAGAACTCCTTGATCTTATCAAAAATGGTGGACCAAAGGAAGAAGAATCTAAAGAAGATCCAAAATTAAAGGAATTAAGAGAAAAGCTTCTAGCAAACAAAACTAACATTTCTAATTTAGAAAATATAATCGCAAATCTTCAAAAAGAGCTAGACCAATTAAAGAGCGATAAGAAAGAAATCGACTCACTCACAGATGAAGATAGGGCAAGACTCAAGGAAGAACTTGTTACTCTTAAGGAAGAAAGACAAACTATTCAAGCTAAGCTAGATATAATTAATTCAAATATCACAAGTAAAAACCAAGAAAAAGAAAGACTTGAAAAATTACTAGCTGAACTTAATGATAATATAGCTAAGCTAGGCAAGGCCATAGATGACTTAAACCTATACCTTTATAATCAAAATATTATCTATGACTACCCAAGCTTGATAAATGAAAAATCATCCGAAGAAAAGGTAAAAGAAATTAGACTAAGATCTATCAATAAACTAAAAATTGCTTATACAAATAGCGTCAAAGTTGTAGATAATGCAGAACATTATCTAAAGACTGCTAAAATGTCAGATGGTAAGCGTGACTTATTAAAATATTTAATTAACAAGCAAAAAGAACTTAATAAAAAAGTTGAAAAAATCATAAATAAATTTGAATTAGAAATTTAATAAAATACTAAATCCCAGGAAGACTATATTTCCTGGGATTTTGCTTTATTGAGACTGTGTAAAATTTTGTGTATAGAAACTTCCTGATTAGGTTAAGTAAGTATATTTACCCCCTAGCCTCTATCTCAATTTCTATAGCTTCTTCAACAGCTCTTAGGATATTTTCATAACCAGTGCACCTACACATATTGCCTGCTAAAAGCCTTCTAAGCTCACTTCTATCATACCTTTGCCCCCTAGCTACTATCTCTGTAGCTGTGATTATAAAACCTGGTGTACAAAAACCGCATTGGACTGCAGCTTGGTCAATGAAGGCTTGTTGTATTATTGATATTGAACCATCGCTTGCTACTAGACCTTCTGTTGTCCAGATATCTTTTCCTTCTGCCCAAATCGCTAAATATAGGCATGAATCGACGCTCTTTCCATCGATTAAGACCGAACAGGCTCCACACTCTCCTACCTCACAACCTTTCTTAACTGATGTAAGACCAAAGTCATTTCTTAGAAAATCTGTAAGACTAGCTCTAGTATCTACCATCTTATCAACTGGTATGCCATTTAGGGTACACCTTACTCTCTTATAAGAAGGATCTATATCAGATAGTTCATCTATTCTCGGAGCAAAAGGACCATATTCCCTGCTATGTTTAATTTTCATCATTTTCTCCTTTGTAAATACTTAGGGTAGCTTCTAGGTTTCGTACACATATTTCATATAAGATTTGAGTCCTTAAAGCCTTGCTCGCTCTCCAAGAATCTCTAGGTGATAGCTCTTCAAGGGCAAGTTTAGCAAAGGCTTTGATATTTTCTTCTGTTAAGACTTTACCAACAAACTCTTCTTCTGTCTTATAGGCCCTAACAGGAATTACTGATGCAACTCCGTAGCAAGCCCTGATTTTTTCTATCTTTAAATCATCATCAAGTTTAACTAGTGTAGCGCAAGAGCTTGTCGCTATATCCATGGCATTTCTCATGGCGTATTTAAAATATTTCCCTATATAATTTTCATAATTTTCTTTTCTAAGTGTAAAGCTTTTTACAAATTCCTTATCCTTTAGATCAACCTTACCTAGACCTAGATAAAACTCTGTTATAGGCACTTGCCTATTTCCTTCAGCACTTACGATATTTACAAGGGCTTCTAGGCAAAATAGCATTGGAGCAGAATCTGCAGAAGGAGCTGCGTTACAAACATTACCCCCAATTGTTGCTGCATTTCTAAGCTGTGGACCACCTGCTGTAAGGACTGCTTCTGCAAGTTCTGGAAGGTTTTCTTTTATAATTGGATTTTCTGCTATTTCTGTAAAAGTGGCAAGAGCCCCTATTTCTATATCTCCATCATCATCAATGGTTATTTTCTTTAGGTCATCTATCAAATGAATTGACAAAAGCTTTGGGCTTTCAATTGAACCTTCCCTTAGTTTGACTAGAAGGTCTGTACCACCTGCTATGACTTTAAGGCCTGGATCTTCTGCTAGTAATTTACAAGCCTCATCTATAAAATAGGCTTCTTTTATTTCTCTTATATCGTACATCTAATCCTCCTTATAAGTCATTATCTATTAGTCCGTTTTCCTTAAAGAGTGGGAAGAGGACATGTGGGGTCATTGGTATCTTATTTACAGAAATACCAGTCGCATTTAAGACTGCATTTCTAATTGCAGGGGCTGGAGAACATGTTGGTGGTTCTCCTAAGGACTTAGTATTAAATGGTGAAGTTGGTTCTGGATTTTCTACAAAGTGAACTTCAAATTCTGGTGTATCTGCAATTGTACCTAACTTATAATCAAGGAGGTTGTCATTTAAAATCCTACCCTTGTCATTGTATTTCATCTCTTCAGTTAGGGCATAACCTACTGCCATACTCATGCCTCCGTGGGCTTGAGCCTCTGCTAGCTGTGGATTTATAATCTTACCAGCATCGTGAATGTTTATTAATTTAAGGACCTCAACCTTGGCAAGATTTATATCGACCTTGACTTCAGCAAAACTTGCCCCAAAGGAATAGGCATTAGTCCTTACTGTGTGGGTTGTTTCTGCTGTAATATGTTGGTTTTCAGTCTTTAGGGTGTAAAGGGCTTCTGTAGCAAGTTCTTCCATTGTTAGAAGAATCCTACCATCTTCTTTTCTAACTATATTAGAGTCTACGATATCTAGGTTATTTGGGGTTATCCTTGTCTGTAGATAAGCCTGGTCTAAGATTTTTGCTTTAAGCTCTTTGGCAGTTTTTGTTATGGAAAAACTTGCCATATAGGTTTGACGAGATGCGTAGGCACCTAAACCAAATGGGGATATATCTGTATCTTGGGTTGAGATTATATGAATATCTTCTATTTTCATTCCAAGACAGTCAGCTGCCATCTGAGTGAAGGTTGTATCAGCACCTTGGCCAATTTCTGTTTCAGGCAATTGCATCTGAACAGACCCATCTTCATTTACAATCATCCTACAAGATGAAGATTCTAGTGATATTGGGAAAACACCTGTATTGTACCAATAAACAGCACATCCTACCCCATACCTGATATTATCGGTTTGGTTTTTATATTTTTCCTTCTTGCCATAATAATCCATAGCTTCAGCACCTTTATTTAGGCAATCTCTAAAGGAATCATAATAATTTTCATTATGTGAGAATGGATCAACATAGCCCTTTGGCATTACATTTCTTAGTCTTAATTCAAGCGGATCCATGCCGAGAGCCTTGGCTATATCATCTTGATGGGATTCATAGGCAAACATAGCCTGAGGAATACCATAGCCTCTCATAGCACCACCTGTTGGAAGATTTGTATAAACCGAGTAAGCATCGCCCTTGATATTTTCACAAGGATATAACTGATGAAAACAGTTAAGCCCCTTGGCTGCTATGGAATGGCCGTGGGAAGCATAGCCTCCACCATTAGAGTAGGTTTCAACTCGTCTTGCAACATAATCACCATTTTTTCTAACATAAGATTCGAGGTGGATTTTCATAGAATGTCTTGTCCTAGTTGAAACAAAAGTCTCCTCTCTAGTTGGAAGAAGCTTTACAGGATGGCCACCTACTTGGGTTGTTAGGAAGGCACAAAGTGGCTCATATAGCGCATCTTGTTTATTTCCAAAGCCTCCCCCTATGTATGGTTTTATAACCCTGACCTTGCCCCAGCCTATGCCTAAAGCTTGGCCTATTACTCTTCTAATTATGTGTGGGATTTGAGTGGAAGCTACAACTACAATTTTGCCTGCCTCTTCGTAGGCATAAACATCTGGGTTTTCCAAATGTGAATGGGAAATTATTGGAGTTTCATAGTCTCCCTCAATTTTAATTAGGCCTTCTTCCTTTATTGCTTCTTCGAAATTACCTCTGTTATTTGTGGTATGCTTTAGGATATTGTTAGGACATTCGTCATGAATTGGGACTTTGACATCTTTTATAGATTCTTTTGGATCAAAATTTGCTGGATACTCTTCATACTCAACCTTAATCTTTTTTAAGGCTCTTTTACAGGCTATCTCATCACGACCAATAACTACAGCTATGTCATCTCCGTAAAATCTTACATGCTCATTTAAGAGATGTCTATCTGCCACATCTTGACGTTCCTTTTCTGTAGACCAAGGGTGGCCTGCTGTTGGAAACTGGATTTTTGGCACATCAAAGCAAGTTACAATCTTTACAACGCCTGCGACCTTCATTGCCTCGCTAGTATCAATATTTAAAACTCTACCATGGGCAATATTTGAATGGAGGATTTTGGCGGTGTATGCATCTTTTGGGATAAGATCTTCTGTAAATTTGGCTCTACCTGTGACCTTATCAAAAGCATCTACCCTTTTGACTTTTTTACCTACGTACATTATGTTTCCTTTCTTTAATTAAATGGCTCTTATTAGTATAAATATATCACATTTTCATAAAAAATTATAGTATTTTTTAATTTTCCCAAAAGAATAACCCTCCAATTTTTAAACTGAAGGGTTAAACATTTTATTCTTTATCCATCAATTCTCTTTCACGAGCTTCTTCCTCTATTGTTTTCTTTGGTAAGATTATGTTTAAGAAGAAGACTATTAGAGTTGACATTACTACTGGTGAAGATATAAATATCATCCTGAACCATTGTGGGAATTGCTCTAGGGCTACTGGGTTAACTTGGGTGATACCCATACCAAGAGCTATGGCAAGACCTGTTATGGTCACATTTCTAACACTCATTTCATCAGATGTGATTAACTTCATACCACTCATGGTGATTTGCGCAAATACTGTTACTGTCGCACCACCGATTACCGCTTGTGGAACAGAAAGCATTAGGGCACCAAATTTAGGAATAAATCCTGCTATAAGGATCATGATAGCTGTAAGTCTAAGAACTGCTCTTGATACTACCTTTGTAAGTGATACTATACCTACGTTTTGTGAATAAGAAGCTGTAGGAAGACCACCGAAGAAGGCAGATACCATATTTGTAAGACCGTAGGCCTTGATTCCACCTTCAAGCTCTTTTTCTGTTGGTTGTCTATCAAGTCCACCTGTTGTTGTAGATGAGAAGTCTCCTACCGCTTGGATAGAGTTTACAACAAACATTACACCCATAGTTATGCAAGCATCTAGGTGGAAGTCTAGACTAAAAGGCATAATCTTTGGAACTGTTAACCAAGCTGCATCTGCAAGCTTAGAAAAGTCAACAATGTTGAAACATAGAGATGCAATATAGCCTGCAACAATACCAATAAGGATAGCTGATAATTTTACAAGACCCTTACCAAACATATTACAAATTAGAACAACAGCAAGGGTAATAAGGGCTACAATCCAATAAACCATAGCACCTTGGTTAGGATTTCCATTTCCTCCCGCCATATAGTTTAGGGCTACTGAGTAGAGGGAAAGACCTATAGTAAGAACTACAGTACCTGAGACCATTGGTGGGAAGTATTTGTAAAGTCTTTTGATATTCATTCCCACAAGGAAGGCTATAACGCCACCTACAATTTGTGAGGCAAAGACTGCTCCAATTCCATACTTGACAGCAACAGAGTTAATTACTGGGATATAAGCAAAAGATACACCCATTATCATTGGAAGTCTAGATCCAAGACCTAGTTTTATAATTGGATATAGCTGAAGGAAGGTGGCAAGAGCTGCTACAAACATTCCTGCTTGGATTAGATAAATTGACTGAGCCGCAGTAAGGGCGTGGTCAGTGTTAGCCAAAGTATTTGTTAAAACGATTGCTGGAAGTGTATTACCCACAATCATCGCTAGCAAATGCTGAAGGGCTATAGGAAAAGATTTCTTTAAATCAGGCTTACCATCTATATCAAATAAAGATTTTGATACGGGGCCAGTTGTATTTTTTTGCATAATTTCTCCTTGTTTATTTTTGCCTAGAGCTTAGGCCATATTTCTTTTGCTCTTTGTCTTGATTTTTCGTGTATTTCTTTTTGATTGATAGTTTTTATTTCCCTATCTTTCATTACGATTTGTCCATTTATGATTGAATCTGTTACTAGTCCACCATTTAAACCAAATATAGCGTGACCCATCCAATTGTTTCCATTTAGAGGAGTCATCGGGTCATAATCTAGGGCTATTATATCAGCGTATGCTCCTTCCTTAATCTTTCCTACAGGATTTTTCAAGAACCTATCCATTATTTTTGGATTGTTTTCAAACAGAAGTTTGATTGCTTCAGCAAAGCCCTTGGTTGAGTCGTGGCTTTCGTGGGTTAGCAATACTTTTGCAACCCTCATTGATTCAAACATATCATTGGTGTAGGCATCTGTTCCAAGGCCTAGGAGGATATCTTTTTCAAACATCCTTAGGACTGGAGGAGCTCCTACTGCATTATTCATATTGCTCTGTGGGTTAAAAACTGCCATTGCATCTCTTGCCTTTAAGATATCCATCTCTCTTTCATTTATATGAACATTGTGGATCGATAGGGTCTTTGGTCTAAATATTTCATAGGCATCTAGCCTATCTACCACTCTTTTACCACTCATCTTAAAGGTTTCCCACTCATCTTCGATTCCTTCTGCTATGTGGACATGGTAGCCATTGTCAAAGCCTTCCATAGCTTTCTGGCATTTTTCTAAAGTCTCATCAGAGAGGGTAAAGGATGCATGTAGACCGAATAAGGCATTTAGCATATCATCGTGTTTTTCTGCTTCTTTTATCCAATTTATATTCTCTGCTATTCCCAAATCTCTCTTATCTAGTCCGTCCCTATCTGATACCTCATAGCAAAGGCTAGCTCTAATTCCAAGATCTCTTGCAGCATCTGCCATTGTAAAGAGGGATCCTTCTATTGAGTTTGGTCCTGAGTGGTGATCTATTATTGTAGTTACCCCATTATGGATTGATTCCATAAAGGTTGTAAGGGCATTTAGCCTAACATCTTCTAGGGTTAATTTCTTATCTAGGGCCCACCAGAGATTTTCTAGAACATGGAAGAAATTATCTGTTGGGTTTGAAACGCTCATTCCCCTAGCATAGGCTGAATAGCAATGAGAATGGGCACAAATAAGCCCTGGCATTACAAGCTTATCTGAAAAATCTACTATCTCTTGGTCAGGATTTTCTTTTTTTATTTTTTCAAAATCACCAATTTCTTTTATGATTTTTCCTTCAATGAGGATTGCTGAATCTTCGTAGAAATTATTTGCCTCATCGTTGGTGATTATTGTCTTTGCCTTTATTATCATTGTTTCTCCTTATAGGTAGTAAGAATACCTAGCCTCTAGGGCTTTTATTATTTTAACAAAGGTCTCATCGATTCTTGGATCATCGATCTTTGCTTCTATTACATTTTTATTTGCAAGTCTTATCAAATACTTATCGTCAGATATTTTAAGGATTCCTATTTGTTCTGACATATCAAAATCCATTTTTTCTTTAAAAACTGTGAACTTATCCTTGTAAGGGGCTCCCTTGTGTGGGCAGAAGATTTCGCAGTTGCCACATTCATTGCAAAGACCATCTAAGTGAATTGTTTGTCTCTTATTTTTAAATCCTTCTACGTATATTGCAACATTTGCCCTATTTGGACAAACTTCTGTACATATCTCACAAATATTGTCGCATGATAGGCATCTAGCTGCATCTTTTTCTTTTGGAAGCTCTAAATAGCCACGCCTTTTTATTATTTGATCAAGTGGTTTTTCATAAGAAACTTCTATAAAATCATTTCCAAGCTTTTCTTTTTTGAGTATATCCTTGGCAATTATTTTGGCGTCTGCTATTGCATTTACAATTGATTTTCTTCCCTTGGTTATGTCTCCTGCAAAGTAGACATTTTCTATATTTGATTCTTTAGTATCGAGTAAATTTATTTTCTTATCAATGCTTACGCCTTGATCTTTGAGATTATCAATATTAGACTTTGAACCTGTTGCTATTATTAGATACTTATATTCTTCTTTTAATTTAGCAATATCTATTGCTTGGTCGTTATTTAATTCGTAAGCTACTCCGACTTTTTCAAGAAGTCTTATATCTTTTTCTATGACTTCTTCACTTACAAGTTCATTGGCATAGCCATAAAGCTTGTCTGATTTTTCTAAGACCTTAGCTTCAAGGCCATTTCTTCTAAGAAAGATTCCTACTGCTAGGCCTGCAGGACCTCCACCTATTATAATTGCCTTATTTTCAGTCTTTATAGAGCTTGATGTAAGATTATCTATATATGTGTCATAGTAAGCATCTACGACTTCTTTTTTGACATCTCTTATATTTACCCCTGCTTCATAGTCAACCCTAGTGCAGGCTTTCTTACAAAATTCATAGCAAGTTGTTGCTAGTATTGATGGAGCTGTATTATCAATTGCAATTGTCTCCATCGCTTTTTTATAATCACCAAGCTCTGCATAGTGAAGATAGGCTGAAACTTGTTGACCTAAAGGACAACCATCTTCCTTACAAGGTGCTAAGTAACAATCAACTATAGGAAGGTCACTCTGCCAATTTCTAGATCTTAGTCTTTGCTTTGGATTTTTCTTATAAAGCTCATTTGAGTCAAGCTTATCTACCAAATCTTTTAGCTTCTTATTATCGATTCCTTGGTAGTCCCTACCCAGAAGCTCTTCAGTTTCCTCTGCTAATTCTTTTAGTCTATAATATCCACCTGGTTTTAGAAGTGTGGTTGATACTGTGATTGGTTGGTTAAAAATTTCAAATATTTCTTTTATATTAAGTCCATCTGCACCACCACAATAGCTCATTGGAAGCTTACCATCAAAGGCCTTTGATAATTTATAGGCAGCAGAAATTGTTAGAGGAAGTAGGGCCCTACCAGACATGTACATATCATCACTTGGTAGTTCTCCTCTTTTTTGTATAACTGGGAAGGTATTTGATAATTTGCAACCAAAGACTAAATTATTATCTTTGCCTAATTCTAATAATCTTGTAAATATCTCTATAGATTCATCAAAGCCTAGGTCATGATCAAACTGGGCCTTGTCAAAGTCTATGTATTTATATCCTAGCTTATTTAAAATTTCTCTTGCATAGTCATAGCCAACAAGGGTTGGATTGCACTTAACAAAGGTATTTAGGCCCTTATCCTTTATCAAATAGGCAGCTATTTCTTCTATCTCACCTGCTGGTGTACCATGCATGGTTGATAGGGTCATAGAATTACAAACCTTACCATCTATTGCTTCTATATCTTCTAGATTAACGTTTTCAAATTTATCGATGTTTTCCTTCAAATATGTAATAGCATCCTTAAAGACTTTAGTTTGACTTGCATCCATCAAGGAATTTATAAAATTATCTACCTTAGGAGATTTAATTCCCTCAAGGTTGTAGCCAACAGACATGTTTAGAACAAAATCTTTTTTATCTGCTATGCCAAATTCTTTGGCAAGGACTCTTATGGCAATTTCTGCCTTTATGTATTCAGCTGCTGCATCTTCTATCTTAAGCTCTGTAGACCATTCGCAGTTGTAGGCCTCATCTTCTGAATTTATACATGGCTTTGGAATGGCTGCCATGAGCTCTTCCCCATCCATTATCTGACATGTCTTAAGCTCCATATACCTACCACCTGCAAGATATGATGCTATCAAGTTTTGGGCAAGCTGAGTGTGAGGACCTGCTGCAGGACCAACAGCCGAACCAAGTTCATCACCAAAAACAGTTTTTAGGCTTTTTCCGCTTGTATTTTTATAAAATTTTTCTTTAGATATAGAAAATACACTTTCCTCATTTTTATATTCTTCCAAGGCCCATTCTATAAGCTTGGGAAATTCTATCAATCTCATGTATTCACTCATACTTACTTCCTTCCTAAAGAAATAACCCCATACAATTGTTTGAAATTATATGGGGTTTTCTCCTTAACCTATCCAAGTACCTGTCTTGCCACTTAGGGCTTCTTTGGCATTTTCTAAGCTTGTTATCACTGCTTTCCTACCATCTTTGCTTGTTACAAATTCTAATGCTGCTTCAATTTTTGGTAGCATTGAACCTTTTGCAAATTGGTCTTCTCCTATATATTTTTGCGCTTCTTCTACACTAAGTTTATCAAGGTCTTCTTGATTTTCCTTGCCGAAGTTAATGGCAACCTTTTCAACAGCTGTTAAAATTACAAGCACATCACTATCTACTAGCTCTGCAAGTTTTGCTGATGAAAAGTCCTTATCAATTACTGCATCAACTCCAACATATTCATCATTTTCCATGATTACAGGAATTCCACCACCGCCTGCTGCTACAACTACACAACCACTATTGTATAAGGTTGTTATAGCTCTTTTTTCTACTATATCAACAGGTTTTGGACTTGCAATTACCCTTCTATAACCACGACCAGCATCTTCCTTCATAACAAAGCCATGTTCTTCTTCTAATTTTTTAGCTTCTTCCTCGCTATAAAAATCTCCTATTGGCTTAGTTGGATTAGAAAAAGCTGGATCTTCAGCATCTACCATTACTTGGCTTACAAGACTAACCACTGGATTTTCGATTTTCTCTTTTATAAACTCATTTTCAAGTGCATTTTGTAGGTGGTAGCCAATATAGCCCTGGCTCATAGCCCCACATTCTGCAAATGGCATATAAGGAACCTTGTCATTTATACTTCTTCCAGCACTCATGGCAAGTTTTATCATGCCTACTTGTGGTCCATTGCCGTGGCATACTATTATCTTATAACCATCTTTAACTAGATCTGCTATTGCAGATGCTGTTATCTTTACCGCTTCTTTTTGCTCAGTAGGGGTGTTGCCTAAGGCATTACCCCCAAGAGCTACTAATATTTTCTCACTCATTATTTATTTTCTTGTGTGTATACTAGTGGAAGAGCTGCGTATACTGCTGCACATGTTACTAGGTCTTGTTTAAATGTTACTTCGTTTGGTGCGTGAGCTTGGTCTTCTGCTCCTGGTCCAAATCCTATTGTTGGTATGTTGTGACGACCCATTATTGCAACACCATTTGTTGAGAATGTCCATTTATCTGTAAGTGGACGAGCTGCTCTTTTTTCTTCTTCTTTTGCTATTGGAGGAGCTATTCTCTTATCACCGTATAGGTTTTTATAAGCATCTTCTAGAGCTTTTGTTACCTTGTGATCTTCTGGAATTACCCATGTTGGGAAGTAAGCTTCTTGTTCATATTCAAGGCCTGTCCAGCTAGCTCTCTTGTAGTCATACATTGATACTTTTGCACCATGTTTTTTAACTGATGGTAGATCTTCGATTTCTTTTATACAAGACTGCCATGTTTCACCAGCTGTCATTCTTCTATCTAGTGAGATTGAGCATGAGTCTGCTACTGCACATCTAGATGGTGATGTGTAGAAGATTTGGCTTGTTGTTACTGTACCACGTCCTAGGAAGTTTGCTTCTTTGTATTCTGGGTTATATTTTTCATCTAACATTTTTACTAGGCCCTTGATTTCTACAGAATCATCTGCTGGGTTTTCGTTTAATGCTTCGATTTCTTTAAGGATGTCAGCCATCTTGTAGATTGCGTTGTCTCCTCTTTCTGGAGCTGATCCGTGGCAAGATATACCTTGTACATCCACTCTCATTTCCATTCTTCCTCTTTGACCTCTGTAGATTCCGCCGTCTGTTGGTTCTGTTGATACTACAAATTCTGGTCTGATTCCTTCTTGTTCAATCATGTATAGCCAGCAGTTACCATCACAGTCTTCTTCTTGAACTGTTCCAGTTACTAGCACTCTATAGTCATCGTTTAGGTAGCCTAGATCTTTAAGGATTTTTGCTCCATATACTGATGCTACAGGTCCACCTAGTTGGTCTGAACCACCACGTCCACCTATTAGATTTTCATCTTCAAATCCATCATATGGGTCAAATTCCCAGTTATCAATGTTTCCGATACCTACTGTATCTATATGGCCATCAAAGGCAATTTGTGTTTTTCCTTCGCCCATTTCACCAAGTACGTTTCCTTGGCCATCAATCCAAGCTTTGTTAAAGCCTACTTTTTCCATTTCTTCTTTTATTCTTTTAGCCTTGTCGCCTTCTTCACAAGATTCGCCTTTTAGTTTGATTAAATCTCTTAGGAAAGCTATCATGTCTTCTTTGTATTCGCCTGCTTTTGCCTTTATAGCTTCAAAATCAATATTTTTAAATTCTGTCATTATATTCTCCTCTTATTTGTCTAATCTCTTGTTTGCTTTGTCTACTAGTTCTCTTAGTTTTTCTTCTGGATTTTCTATCTTTTGTAGAAGTATCATTGCTGCTATGATGTATGGTTTGAAGCTTGCTTCTTTATATAGTGGAACTCTGTATCTATCAAATACTGATTCAGCTACTTCACCATGTTCTGCAGATACACCTGTAATGTCTGCTGGTAGGCAGTGCATGTATAAAGCTTTTCCATCTTTTGTTAGCTTCATCATTTCTTCTGTACATTCCCAATCCATGTGGTCTTTGTTTTGTTCTAGAAGTCTTTGTTCTAGTTCATCTATTCCCTTTTGGTCGCCTTCGCCGTATAGTTTTGTTCTTTCTTCCATAGCTGCAAATGGTGCCCAAGATTTAGGATATACTATGTCAGCATCTTTGAATGCTTCTTCCATAGAGTTTGTTACTGTGAAGCTTCCGCCGTATTCTTCAGCATTTTTTCTAGCTATTTCTTCTACTTCTGGCATTATTTCGTATCCTTCTGGGTGAGCTAGGACTACATCCATACCAAGTCTTGTAAATAGGCCTGATATACCTTGTGGAACTGATAATGGTTTACCATATGATGGTGAGTATGCCCATGTCATTGCTACTTTTTTGCCCTTTAGGTTTTCGATTCCACCAAATTCGTGAATTACGTGGTTAAGGTCTGCCATTGATTGGGTTGGGTGGTCGATGTCACATTGTAGGTTTACTAGGGTTGGTCTTTGTTCTAGAACTCCGTCATCATATCCTTCTTGAACATATTCTGAAAAGTCTTTCATGTATTTATAGCCTTTACCTATATACATGTCATCTCTTATACCTACTACATCTGCCATGAATGAGATCATGTTTGCTGTTTCTTTAACTGTTTCACCGTGAGCTATTTGGCTTTTGCCTTCGTCAAGGTCTTGAACTTCTAGACCAAGTAGGTTACAAGCTGAAGCAAATGAGAATCTTGTTCTTGTTGAGTTATCTCTAAATAATGAGATTCCAAGTCCTGAATCAAATATTTTTGGAGAGATATTTTCTTCTCTCATTGCTCTTAGGATGTCAGCAGTTTTCCATATAGCTTTTAGTTCGTCTTGTGATTTATCCCATGTATGGAAGAAGTCATCACCAAATAGGTTCTTGTGGTCTAGTTCTTGTAGTTCGTCGATTAATTTTTTGATGTCTTGTGTCATTTTCTCTCCTTATATTTATTATTTTTATTATCTTTGAATTGTGTATTTGTATTCTGCTTCGTTTGGATATATACCATCCCAAACAACTCTTAGATAGTGTTCGTAATCTGTATCTCCTTCAGTAGAGATTAATAGAATTACTGAATTTTCGTCTAGTTTTAAATCTTTTTTGATTTCTTCTAAGTCTTTTCTTTGTAGGATTTCTGAAAGAGGGCCCATTGTTGCAGCCCCACTTTCACCAGAGATTATTTTCTGATCGTCTTTTAGAGGATTGCCTAAAATTCTCATTCCTCTTGCTGCTGAATTATCAGGTACTGATAAAAATGCGTCTGCATAAGAATGTAGGACTGGCCAGCCAACTGTTACTGGTTCACCACAAGCAAGACCTGCCATTATTGTATCCATCTTGCCAGTTACATTGTGAATCTTGCCATCATCTGCCTTGGCTGTAATAAAGTTACAATTTGCTTTTTCTGGTTCTACTACACTTATAAATGGTTTTTCTTCTCCCTTATAAACTGATGAGAAGTAACCGGTTACACCAGTTGCAAATGAACCCACACCTGCTTGAGCAAATACGTGACTTGGTTTAAGTCCAAGTTCTTTTAATTGATCATTAGCTTCTTTTGCTAAGGTTGCATAACCTTGTATTATCCATGTAGGGATTTTCTCATAACCTTCCCAAGCTGTATCTTGAACCATGACCCAGCCTTTTTCATCAGCATTTTTGCTTGCAAGACGTACGCAGGCATCGTAGTTTAGGCCTTCCATTATCTCACATTCAGCGCCTAGGGCTCTTATATTATCACGTCTTTCAAGTGCTGATCCATCTGGCATAAGTACAACGCATTTTTGTTTTAATTGGTGAGCAGTCCATGCAACTCCTCTTCCGTGATTACCATCTGTAGCTGTTACGAAGGTTATCTCTCCAAGTTTTTCTCTTACTTCATCTGAAATCATTTTCTCAAATGGTAAATCTTCGATATCTACTCCCAACTTATCAGCTATGTACTTGCCTATAGCAAATGATCCACCCAAAACCTTGAAAGCATTAAGGCCAAACCTATAAGATTCATCCTTTACAAATATGTCTTTTACACCAAATTGCTTAGCTAGATTTTTTAGTCTTACAAGTGGAGTTGGCTCATAATCTGGGAAACTCTCATGAAATTTTTGCGCTGTGTTTACAACTTCCTCATTTATAAAATCTAGGGAAGCCTTTTCTCTTTTACTAATATCATTTAGTACTATGTTATATCTCTCTTCCAAAATTACATCCTTTCGATTATTTATCGATACATCCTTCACTTAGCCCTTAAGTCGGGATTTGCAAATTCCATATCTTAAGCCATAATAAATATAAGTGGTATGTGATATATCACTTATATTATAAAACCTATTTTACATATTGCCAAATAATTTATTAACGTTTTCATATTTATGGTAAAATTAATTAGGAAAGGGATTAAAATGACGAATAATAAAACCAATAAAATCAAAAGAACTTTTGTAAAAGATCAAGCCTATAATATACTCCATGAACAAATTATTAATGGAAATCTTAAACCATATACCCAGCTTAAAATAGCAGATTTATCTGAAGAATTAGGTATTTCTAGGACTCCAATTAGGGAAGCAATCCTAAAACTTGAAAATGAAGACCTAGTTATAAGCAAGGCCAACCAATGGACCATGGTAGCCCCTATCAAGGTAGAAAGGCTAAAGGATATCTACCACCTAGTTTATGAATTGGAAAGCCTTGCCCTTAGGGAGAATTTTTCTAAAATAAATGATAAATTTATTGATAAGCTAGAGGCTATTAATGAAGAAATAAAGATTCAACACATGAAGGAAAATATAATGGCAGTAATAGAGCTAGATGATGATTTTCACGATTTAATCATTTCTTTATCTTCAAATAAAGAAATAAAACCTATCATTGATAGGCTTAAAAAGCGTATTAAAAGATTTGAGATTGCTTTTTATATGGTAAAAGATTTTCAGAAACCACCTTCAACTTATGATGAACACCTTTTACTAATTGATTGCTTAAGAAAAAGGGATTTAGAAAAATCACTAGCAGCCCTTAAGGAAAATTGGACTACTACCATTTCTGATAAGTCAATAGAAAAAATTAGTAAGTTGTTAAATGTCGAGAATTAACAACATATAAAAACCTCTCACCAAATTTGTGATGATGAGAGGTTCTCTTTTAGTGCCTATCTATTCCAGCTATAGTCTCAAGCCCATGAATTAAAAAGCTTTTTATTATTTCAAAATTTTCCCTACAAGCCTTAGGACTTCCTGGGAAATTTATTATCAGACTTTTATTTCTTATGCCCGCCTCAGCCCTTGAAAGGTAGGCCATAGGTGTTATTTTTGCTGATTGATTCCTTATTGCTTCGCTTATACCTGGGCATCTCTTATCAAAGACAGCTAGGCTTGCTTCTGGGGTGATATCCCTTTGGGCAAAGCCTGTACCACCACTTGTTAAAATCAAAGAAATTTCTTCATCTGAATATTTGATAAGTTTTTCCTTAATCTTATCAAAGTCATCTGATATTATCTCGTATTTTTTTACTTCAAAGTCAAAATCTTTTAATAAATCAACTAAGACTTTCCCGCTCTTATCTTCGTAGATTCCAGCTGACGCCCTGTCAGAAATAGTGATTACGCCTGCTGTAAAAATCACAAGAGACCTCCCTCAGCCATTTCCAAGAAGTCTTCTTTTTTAAGGTCAAGTCCTGCAAATATCCTAGGAAGGAAGAAGTCAAAGCTTGTTATCTTTGAATGGATGCTTGCTCCTGGAACTCCCATTAAGTAGGTTTTATTATCTCTTGCAGCCATCAGCATATTGCCTGGTTGCATAGGGATTCCTTGAACAATGACCTCTGCCCCTGTTTTTCTTATTGCCCTAGGTGTTATATCATCAGGATCTACGCTCATTCCACCTGTAAATATTACAAGATCTGCACCGGCATCTTTAAATTTCTTATAAGTTTCAACTAACTTCACTTCATCATCAGGGAGAAATTCAAAGCCCAGGATTTGGGCATCAAAGTTGCTTAGTTTTTCTTCCAAAACAGGCCTAAAGGCATCTTTTATCCTACCATAATAGACTTCATCACCTGTTATGATACATCCTACTTTCAATTTTTTAAATGTCTTGACCTCGAAAACTGGACCAGCATTTAAGATTTCCTTGGCCTTTTCTACTTGCCATTTATCTGTCCAAAGTGGGACAATCCTAGCCCCAACTAGCTTATCGTGAGGCTCTACCCTTATGTAGGATTTTTTGCATGTGATTGTATAATCTCCAATTTCATTTATAGCTCTTAAAAGCTTCCTGTCGATTATAAAAAGTCCTTCCTCCTTGCTTGAAAGGTTGATTTTACCCTCGCTAACTTCTGATATTTCAATATTAGGACCAGCAAGAAGTGGGCCAATCGCACTAATTGCATCTTCTTCGTGGACTTGATTTTCTTCTAATTCTCCTACATATATGTGATCTTTGCCAATATTTTTAAGTTCTTCTATGTCAGCTTCTTTTACGATATGACCCCTCTTAAATTTCACACCCTTAAAACCATCTTCCATGATTGCTGTAAGGTCATGAAGAAGAGGCAAGCCAATAGCATCTTCAACTCTTATCTTCTTAATCATTTTTAATCCTTATTTTATCTTTTGGAAAAATTTCTCCTTCTTTTTTGACTATAGTAAAAATCCCCTCAGTTGGCATAATGCACTCACCTGTAAGATTTCTAATCTCACACCCCTTGTGGCACTCTTTGCCAATTTGAGTAACTTCAAGCTCACATTCACCTATCTCAAGAATTGTCCCAATAGGCAAGGTATGGAGGGTAATTCCCTCTGTCATTATATTTTCAGCAAAATCTCCTGGTTTAAGTCCAGGAATTTTCTCTTTCATTTTATTTAAAGACTCAATTGCTAAGAGCGATACCTGCCTATGCCAATTTCCAGCGTGAGCATCGCCTATTATTCCATGATTTTTCTTAAGGACAATACTTGGAACTGGAGTTTTAATCGTCCCCTTTTTTTCGCTGACATTAACCGATATAACTTTCATTTTTGTAGTCTCCACTCTTGCCACCTGTCTTTCTAAGTAGCTTGATTTCACCAATTTCTATATCTTTTTGAACGGCCTTACACATATCATAAATTGTTAGAGCAGTCACGCTTACTGCTGTGAGAGCTTCCATCTCTACCCCAGTCTTTGCATTTAACATAGCTCTTGCAAATATTTCTATGACTTTTCTCTCATCATCCATCTTAAATTCAATATCGACTGATGTAAGATTGATAGGATGACACATGGGGATTAAATTTGAAGTATTCTTAGCCGCCATAATTCCAGCAACCTTAGCAACTGTTAGCACATCTCCCTTTTGAATTTCTTGATTTTTGACCATGGTATAGGTTTTGTCATTTAAAAAAACCTTGCCTGTAGCAAGGGCAAGTCTATCGGTGGATTTCTTATTAGAAACATCGACCATCCTTGCCCTACCATTTTCATCTAAGTGTGTAAATTTATCCATCTATCCTCCTATCGAGCTCATTGTCCTAGCACTTTCTGAGCCACTTTCATCTAGCTTGTGACTTTGGGGTTTATTATAAATTGTAGTTTTGATTATCCTTTCCTTATCAGGTCTAGACAAGCCCTTTATTGAAATCTCATCCTTTGAATGCAGGCAGGCCTTAAGTTTGCCATCTGATGTAAGCCTAATCCTGTTGCAATCACCACAAAATTTATGGCTAAGAGGTGAAATTAGGCCAACCTTTCCCTTATAGCCATTAATTTTATAAGTCCTTGAAACCCCATCAAAGCCAAGGTCTTTCTTTTCATAATCTTTAAGTAGATTTGAATTTTCCTTGTAATTATTTTTATCAAAAGCAAGATCAGCACCAATTGGCATCAGTTCAATAAACCTTACTTCGATTGGCTTATCTTTGGTTAATTCTATAAAATCTGAGATCTCATCATCATTGAAAGCTTTTATAAGAACAACATTTATCTTAACCTTAAAACCTAAATCTATTGCCTTATTAATCGATCTAATTACCTCGTCAAATCCATCAGATTTAGTTATTTGCTTAAATTTTTCCCTATCTAAGGTATCCAGACTAAAGTTAAGCCTTGAAATCCCTAATTCTTTGAGCCTTTCAAGCTTGTCATAGACCATTGATCCGTTTGTAGTTATGGCAAAATCCTCAATACCATCAATTTTTGCTAGCATTTCTACAAGGTCCATTAGACCACGTCTTGCAAAGGGCTCACCACCAGTTAACCTTATTTTCTTTATCCCTAGACCTACCATTATCTCCACAGTTTGGCAAATTTCTTCAAAAGATAGGATATCTTCATGCTTTAGAAGGTCTATTCCTTTATCACCCATGCAATATTTGCACCTAAAATTACACCTGTCAGTGACAGATATTCTTAAGTATGAAATTTCCCTTCCAAATTTATCTTTCATTTTATCCCTCTTTCAAGCAAATAAGAGCTTCCTCACTTATTGTTAAAAAAATCGGTCCGTCTTTAAGTTTATTATAGTCTTCTTTACTAATCTCAATCTTCAAATCTTCATAAATTTTATTGTCTTTATTGTAGACAATTATAAAAGAATTGATATTTTCGATTAAGCGATAAGTCTCAATTTTAATAGAGTCATCGATTAATGGATCATTGCTTAATCTAATTACCTTATCTTTTATGCCAATAATGTCTCCATCAAATTTACGGCTCGTCCTTATAGATATACCCCAAGCCTTAAGGAAAATCTCATTATCTTTAATAACAAAAGTCGAAAAGTTCTTAATTCCAATAAGCTTAGCCTCAGTAATATTTGTAGGATTTTCAAAAAACTCAGATTTATCCTTAATACAATTAGTCTTGCCAAAGCTAATACTTACGATACTTTCACATATCCTGTAGACCTCTTCCTTGTTATGACTAACCAGAATAGTTTTAAGCTTGTAGGTATCGATAAAATTCATTACTTCTTCTTCAATTTCTGACCTCAAATATTCATCCAAGGCAGAAAATGGTTCATCAAGGAGAAGGATTTCAGGGTTATTAACTAGGATCCTACAAAGAGCTGTCCTCTGTCTCTCACCACCAGAAATTTGGTCCGGATACTTATCCTTTATATGAAAGATTCTCATCTCATTTAATTTTTCTTCAATATCAACTATATTTTTATCTCTAAGGCCAGTTCTTACATTTTCTTCTACTGTAAAATTGGGAAATAAAGCATAGTCTTGAAAAAGAAAGCCAACACGTCTTTCTTGAGCTTTTAGATTAATTTTCTTTTCGGAATCAAAAAGAGTCCTGCCATTAAGGATAATCTTGCCTGAATCAGGCTTAATAAGACCTGCTATAGCCTTTAAGGTCAGACTTTTCCCAGAACCAGAAGGTCCCAAAAGTCCAAGCCTTGAATCTTCCATAACAAAATCTGTATCTAGATAAAAATTTTTGAAAGTTTTTTTAATCTTACACTCTAACATCAGGAAGACTTCCTTTTCTCAAATAAATTTATAGAAAGCAAAACAACAAAGGATATTAAAACATTGATCATAACCCACCTATAGGCCATTTGGTCTTGGCCAATCCTCCACAACTGGTAAACTGTGGTAGAAATTGTAGCAGTCTTATTGGGAATGAAACCAGAAACCATGCTAGTAGCTCCATATTCACCTAGAGCTCTAGCAAAAGATAAAATTATTCCAGCAATAATCTCCTCCTTGCAATTAGGAAGTATTATCCTCCAAAATATCCAAGTATTTGATTTGCCAAGGGTTTGGGCGGCAAAGCTTAAGTTTTCATCAAAGGCTTCAAAAGCCCCCCTGCTTGTCCTATACATAAGAGGAAAGCCAACAAGGATTCCAGATACAACTGCAGCCTGCCAATTCATAATCAGTTTGATATCAAAATTTCCTAAAAATTTACCAAAAAAATTATTTGGTCCCAATATTTTTAAAAGAAAAAAACCAAGAACTGTAGGAGGAAGGACTAAAGGCATAGTCAAAATCACATCGAGTATGCCCTTAAGTGTTCGTGGTAGCTCTTTAATCTTATAAGCTAAAAATATTCCAAGGAAAAATATAAAAATTGTTGAAATTGTGGCAATTCTTATAGAATTATATAAAGGAAATAAATCCATTATTCAGCCTGTTTAAATCCATATTTTTCAAAGATTTCCCTAGCCTTATCGCTATTAAGAAAAGATATAAACTTATCAGCATCTTCCCTATTTTTGCTATCCTTAAGAACAGCAGCAGGGTAGATAACTTTCTTATCTAAAAGGCTAGGATCAGCCTTAGCTACAAGCTTAAGACCAGCAGCCTTGGCATCAGTAGAGTAGATAATTCCACAATCAACAGCACCTTCGCTAATCCAAGATGTCACTTCCTTAACATTTGAAGCAAAAGTGATTTTGCTTTGGATTGTATCCCAAATGCCCATATTCTTAAGAAGAGATTCAGAATATTGTCCAACAGGAACATCAGCATTGCCTAGGGCAATTGTATCAACAAGGTCAGTATTTAAATCCTCAAAAGACTTGATATCTTTACTAGAATCTTCCTTTACTGCAAGAGTCACTTCATTTTCTAGAAGGTTAAAACGTGAATCAGGATCAATCTCAAGGTCAGAATCCTTCTTACCACTAGTAGGATCTAATTCATCCATTTGCTTTCTAGCTGCTGAAATAAAGACATCGCAGGCTGCTCCCTCAGCAATTTGGCTTTTAAGAGTACCTGAAGAATCAAAGTTAAAAACAAGGTTAACACCAGGGTTTTCCTTTTCAAACTCAGCCTTAATCTCAGTCAAAGACTCAGTCATAGAAGCCGCCGCAAAAACAGTCAAATCCTTCTTATCTTCCCTATTCACTTGGTCCACCTGGCTCTTAGCCTCCTTACTAACATCCTTAGCATCATTACCCTTAGCTCCACAGCCCACAAAAACAAGGCCGCAGAGCAAAGAGATAGCCACAATCCTAAAATTTCTTTTCATAGTACCTCCCTAATTTCTAAAATTGACTACTTTCTGGATTATTATATCATATTTTAAAAACAAAAAATATAGGAAAATGTATTTACTAACTTGAAAAACTTTCGAAAATTCAAAGCTTAATAAATTCAAAAATAATTAACTAGTTAAAGGCTGATTTCACTAGAAATAGCTAATTGTTCATTAGAACCTATGTCAAAACTAGGATCACACTCGCGTGTGCGGGTAGTTCATCTCATTTGCAAAATGAATTTGAAAACCTTTGGGATCACATCCGCGTGTGCGGGTATTACGTATAAGAGTTACTGAACAAGAAAAAAAAGACAGGATCACCCCCGCGTGTGCGGGTATTACATAGGTATCAATAGGAATTTATTAAAAAGTCTGGGATCACCCCCGTGTGTGTGGGTATTACTCATTTCCGCCACCTTGAGAAGCGTGTGCAACAGGATCACCCCCGCGTGTGCGGGTATTACGCTTTAAAGAAGATGGTAAAGATTTTTACAATAGGATCACCCCCGCGTGTGCGGGTATTACGGTTTGCGTGTACTCATAGCCTTTTTCTTTACAGGATCACCCCCGCGTGTGCGGGTATTACCTCCTACCAGTAAATCTCTTGTCAACCGCTGCAGGATCACCCCCGCGTGTGCGGGTATTACTTCAAGTAAATGGGAGGTGAAACTCCTATGAGAGGATCACCCCCGCGTGTGCGGGTATTACAGATCAAAAAATACTAATGGTATTGATATCAGAGGATCACCCCCGCGTGTGCGGGTATTACAGACATGGCACACACCAAAGAAGAACTGTTTGAGGATCACCCCCGCGTGTGCGGGTATTACAAAGACTGGGTAAAGGATGAATTTAGCCTGCTAGGATCACCCCCGCGTGTGCGGGTATTACCCAGGATTCTTATAGTATGCTTACCAGGTTTAAGGATCACCCCCGCGTGTGCGGGTATTACTGCTATGTCTACCATCATGAAAAAACTAGGTGAGGATCACCCCCGCGTGTGCGGGTATTACACTAAGTTATCCTCTATTTTTCAATCTTTTATTTTATATTTTCCAAAAATTCATTCACTTTGCTAGATAATATTGCAGTTATTCTTGCATCATCTAGGGCTCTGTGTTTTTGCGTATGCTCTATACCGTATTTATTTAAGGCGGTCTGAAGTTTATAGTTTTTCATAAATAAATTTTCTTTTTTTACATACTCCATTAAATCATAGCATTGATTTCTTATCATTTGTAATCCATTTTGTTTAAGGCGTGTATTTAAAAATTTAATATCGAATGCAAAATTATAACCTACTAGTTTATAATTACATATAAAGTCCATAAGTTCTTCAAGGACTTCTTTTTCATCCTTTCCATCAGCCAAATCTTCTTCACTTATTCCTGTTAAATTGACAATTTCTTTGTTTAATTTTATATCTTGCTTTATAAAATATGAGAAATTATCTAATATTTCTCCTTTTGAATTAGTCTTTACTGCACCTATCTCTATAATTTTATCTGTTTTGTAATCTAGGCCGCTAGTTTCTATATCTACAACTACATAAATGTTCGTTGACTTTCTACTAGCATATTTCTTTGCCTTCCTAGTTTTCGCTTGTTTGCTGAAACCAAATTTTACTTTATCTTTATCTTCTTTTCTATTCTCAATTAATACTAGAGGTATACCGTCAAAATCAACAGGTTTCCTGCTTGTATTTATGCATTTAAATTCATATCCTATTTCATTTCGATATGCATAAGTTAAGGTCGCAGATCCATCATCAATATTTTCTATTATTCTTTGCCGCAAATTTTCTCTAACCTTGCTATTGAAATTCCCTACATATACACCTGTATCTATTTCTTGCATCCATTTTGTTAGATCACCTCTTAGGGAATTCTTCACTTTTGATAAAGTTATTACAGTCAGTGGCATTAGTCTCTTTCCTCATAACTTATTCCATAGGCTACATGGCCTTCCTTTTCATCCCACAAATAGATATTATCAAATTCGAATGCTTCTTCTTTATCTATTTCCATTAGATATTGTAAGTCTTTATTTATTTTGCTGACTAATTTGGTTTCTCTAATAATATCTCTCATGGTTAATCTACATTCGCGCGATATATCTTCACTTGACTCGTATTCACTTGTAATCTTAAATGCTAAAGGGATTGTTATATCAGCCTTATAAAGATCTGCTATATCATAAACAAAAGACTTATCATGACCAGTATGAACAAAGCCAAGGCCGCTTGACATTCCTAATGCTTGTATTACACTTTGGCATATTCCATATAAACATACATTACATGCAGAAAGTGCTTGATTTATTAAGTCAGAATCTTTAAAATCTTCTACTTTGTAATTTCTTCCTTTCCATTTTATTTCATATTCTTTAGAATATTTTCTATATACCCCTCTTATTCTAGATCCTTCTCTTCCACGTAATTGTTGCATAGTTAAATTTTCAACATCTTCATCTTCAAATCTCATTTGATACATTTTTCTTGCAACTTTTAGTCTAGTTCTACTATTAGATACTAATTTCGCCTGTTTTTCCAAAAATTTAGTAGAACTTGCTAATGGTCTGCCATTTGAGTAATTTCTTACCCCATTTTCTCCTACCCAAATTATAGATGTTCCAGTATCCCCTAATAATTCAACGGCTCTATGAGTTATTTCCACTCCTGGTCCTAAAAGAAGTACTCCTATCATAGCTGCTGGAATTTTAACCATTCCTCTTGAATCAGTAGAGGTGATTGCACTATCTATTCTATTTATTTTTGATTTTTCTATATAGATAAAGCTAACCCTATCAGATATTCTGGGCAATTCATTTATCTGTGTCTTAGAATTAAAATAGTTATCAGTCATAAGGAACCACTGTTAATAAGCCAAATCCATAAGCTTTTTTTCTTCCAATGCCATTTATCAATGCTTCTTTAAATTGATTAATGTCTTTTATAGTCAAAATACCCTCATAAGTAGCTGAAGCTAATTGATAAACTTTATTGTCTTCCCTTTTAAAATCTAGACTCCCAATATCTGAAATCGAAAAGTCATTATCTTCTACTATAAATCCATTTTTCTCAGCTCTTTCTAAAAAAAATTTTCCAAGATTTTCATTTTTTACAGGTAGTATCCTACCTCTTCTTGTTTTTTGACCATTTGCCTTCGAAAATACTGTATTCAATTTTATTCTAAATCTAGCTTTCATTCCATTTTCAAGTTTCCCTATAAAAGCATCATATAACTTGCTTTCCCCAGAATCTTTTATTCCGTATTTTTCTAATCTTTCAAGATTTGGCCTTGTTTGGCTGAGTATTAATAGGTACTTTTTCCCACCAATATTATCTATTCTCCAGAGTTTTCTAGTTCTAATTTCTTTATCTATTTCTTCAGGAAAACAAGATTCTACAAAACCATGGTAAGAATTTAAATCTCTTAGGTCTCTTATTTTTTTTCTATTGTATATATCTAATTCTACTCGTGATAAATACATATTTTCTCCTTAAAGTTTTGCAAATATATCATGGTCAGTCTGATTTTCAAAAAACATATCTACATACGTTCTTGTTTCATACCTTATTCCAAACTTTCTAGATTCTTGTGAAAATGTTATGACCCTGTCATTTCTTATGCTTTCTTTTCCGTCTTCTAAATCTGCATCCGAGTAAATATTTGCCCTATAAAATGGATTTGCTTTCTTGTAATTATTACTTGCTTGCCAAGGATATTTTTTTATCAAATCCATTATCTTTTCATCATATAAGCCTAGCATAAAATCAGCCTGAACTGGACATGATCTCCTTCCCATAAATAGCTGGTAGTATGGATTTTTAAGGGCTTTATAAATTTCTTCAATAAATTTGTCTTCACCACCCAATGCTACTACAAATACAGCATCCTCTAGGTAATATCTATTTGTTACATAATTTCTTTCAAGACTTCCATTCTTTTTATATTTTGCTGCTATATGATAGTCTCTTAACATTTTTCCTTCTTGATCAATTCTTACTGCAAAATCTATCTTATTTAATTGTTCTATATTTTTATCATTTCTTTTTAGTCCCATACTAGCTGCTATAAGCCCAATTATTCCTGACTTTGAAGGGTAATAGTCAGTATATCTTGTCTCAAACTTAGAGTTAGTCCCCCGCGCTTGCATAGGGCCAGCTAGTTTTAATAATATAGTTTTCATCTCTAAGTCCTATTTAAGATTTTCCATTAGACTTGCTTTAAGATTTTCTATTAACGATTCTAGAGATTCTTCTTTTTTACCAAAATTACTGAATTCCTTGTCATCTATAATTAAATATGACGAATATAGAGGCTTGTCGAGTATTTTATTATATTTTTCATACTCATCGCTTAACTTTATGATTGATTTTTCTACATAACCATCATTTGATCTTATTGGTTTTTCAAAGGCTGTTATTAAATTTAGAGGTCTGTCTGACCTTAGTGATAATACTATGGAAGATGGCAAGGTCTGGTTTGCAAAAGTATTGATCTTTCCTGTTGGCATTGACTTAAAAAAGCCTTCAATAAACAAGCCCACTGCATATGCAAAGGCATCGTCATCACCTAATTGTCTTCTAAATTCATGAAGTCCTATATTTGCATACCTATATACTGTTGATGAATTATATTCAACTGTACCAAGCATTCCTGCGCCTGAATTATCATCTGGTGCTAAATCATCTACTGCTGTATAAAAATCAAATTCTCTTTCTATTGGATGAGTTGAAATTGCGTGAGCAAATTGACATGATGCATCCTCATTTAAAGTTGGGTCATCTGCAACCATCCTACCAAATAAACAAATGTCTATTGATGGATTATCATTTAAAATGTCTTGTAAGGTTTTTTTATCCTTGATGCCTTCTAAACTTGCTTTAGCGAAGTTTTCTGCTTGCTTGTCGCTGATGAAAAATAAAGCTTTTACTTTACCATCTTTTGTTGAAATCTTAGCTTTATTCAAGCTATCTTCTGCTAATTTCATTGCCTCTTCTTGACTCTTACTTGGGTCTAAATCTATTATTTTATCAGCTATGAATTTAACTAAATTTCTACTTCTTACTCCTTGATTTTCTAAATTGCCATTTTCATTAAAATATGCTCTAACAGCTTTTTTCCAGGATTGAGAGCTAACTCTAGATCTTGTTACTCCGCCATATTGAGCTGTTTTAGGGCTTCCTGTATCGTCCCTATTAATATTTGCTGGTGGTAGAGTTTGAATTACATGTATATCTAAAAATAGTCTATTTTTCATCATTTTCTCCTTTATTATTTTCATTTTTACTACTTCTATAATAATCTCTTGCCCATTTTATTCTAATTGAATCCTTGCTATTATATTTGTTATATTCGTATAAATCCTTAGCAAGGGTCGGGAAATCAACTTTATCATCTGTTTTTGAACGCAAAATTTTTATTAGCTGTCTTAAGTGTTGTTTTAGCTCATTAAAATCACTTGCATTTATCAAAGCATTAAACCTAAGATCTGTAGAGTTACTTTCATCTTTTTCAGATGTTTTTATAGACTTAAGACTCATTCCAAAACTTTTGCTTTTACCTTCTTCAATAAAAATTACTTGGTCATCTTTTCCTTGTTGATATAAAGCATAAAGTTGTAAAACCGTAAGCAGCGTATCTTCAAAGGAATTTAGCTTATGACTTACTCCAAGTTCCTCTTCTGGTACCATTGAAAATATAAAAGCCAACGACTCTATATTTTCACCAATAGGTCTATTAGAAGAGTTTCTTAAATTTGCTAATATTGCCTTGGTAGATGGATTTTCCCTCGTTTCATTTAAGTATATTATTATCTTTTTGCTCACTTTATATATACTATTTTTTTCCATCGTCTACCTCCTTTCCATATTTATATAATATTGCACAAAGCTTGTTAAATGCAGTGGCTATATTTGCCGGCTCTTTCTTTTCTTTACTATCCTTATCTTTGCTTACGATTTGTTTCATAGTGTAATCATATGCTCCAGCTTCTTCAAATACTTTTTTTGCTTCTTTATATATTAATTGGTTCAAATCATTCTTCCATTTCCCCTCGGTATCTATCATTGAATCTTCTTTATTAATTGCTTCTATCATATCTCTAAAAGGTTTATCTATTATAGCGTACATTTGCTCAACCTTGTTTTTTGCAAAATCACTCTTTTTTAGATTTCTGATTGCCTCAATATCTTTAAGGAACCCTCCGTATATTCCTCCAACTATTTTTTTAGTGTAATCAACCATTTTATTAATTCTAAATATCCATCCCTCTCCAAGGTCATCTACAAATACATCAAGATTCATATTCATCCTGTCATATATTTCATTTATCGGAACCCAAGAAGTTGCATTTCCATCATCTTCTAGGCTTAATACTACTAATGATATTATTTCAAGATCTACTATTTCAGAAATCTCATCAAACCAGTCAATAATTCCTGGTTTTCTTGATTTAGCATCTATATTTTCAGATTCATAATTTTCATATGACATTTTAATTTGCCCAAAGTATCTCCACATAGATTGATTTGCTGGATGTTTTTTTGGAGTGAATTGTCCTTTATTTTCTCCCGTATTGTTATATTTAAATAATGTCATTGGCTCTAGGAAATTATCGGCATGATTAACTTCTGGGAGTTTGATTAATTTCATAGAGAAAGGCTCTTCTTGTTTATGATTAGGATCTATAAAAAGTGCTCTAGAGTAAGCGGTATAAAGACCAGTTATATTATCAATATTTTTTTCAAAGTCAAGATAAAAATTAATTAGTTCACCATCAGTCAATTCCCAAGCGGGTTTTTGGATATTATAGGTATATTCGTCGGCTGTCTTGTTATATATCACAAAATTTAACATCAAGGTCTCAAAAAGATTTGAACCCTTGAAAAAAATTGCTCCTAAGTCATACAGCCACCCTTTTGAATTGCGGCGCTTATATTTTTCTTTACCATAGACTGTCTTATCAGCTAATCCTGTATAAGAATGAAAAGTTATTAACCATCTAGCAATTTCATCATCTGTCAAAATTTCTTTATTATTTTCATTTGCCGACTTTGGCGCAAATAATGCTACTTTATTATCTGACTCAGTTATAGTTCTATTAATATTTTTTCCTGATATCTGTCCAATAGTTTTACCCTTTATTTTGTCTAGGCTCATATATTCATCTGTCACTTGATAAAATGGTCTTTTATCATCATAAAGATAAAAACTCTCCTTCCAGCAATCCAGATAATCTATTATTATTTGTGGAAATTTACCCATCTTCCAAATATTTTCCCAAGTATCTAATAAATCATCCTTATAACTTTCATAATTATCTTCATCTACTTTGTCTAGTTGCTGCATCTTTTCATTTATTTTAAGATATTCATAAGGATTTCCATCTGCATCATATCTTGAAAATACTGTGTGCAAAATAGCTAAAATTAGCCTCATTACAGCAAAATCTTGAATATGCATATCTCCACAAATATCAATATAATCTGCAGAATTCTCAAATATTTGTCTAAGACTTACTAACTTTCTGGATCCCTTCTTATCTAACAAAACTTCTATCCAAGGATCATCAATTAGATTAAACCTTCCCATATTTACTCCTTTCTTTCATAAATCAATCCTAATTTTTTATCATATGTTAAAATATAATCTTCCATTTCATATCTTCCATTTTCATCAAAAATCATTGCCAAATTGTTTTTGAGCCACTTATGGTTATCCCATTCCTTTAGATTTTTTATATAAGTCATCTCTAAATTTCTAATTATTTTATCTATAGACTTAGTATTTGCAACCGCCAGTGGAAGTCTTATGGTTTGATTAGCAATTTTCCTGGCAAGTGTTTCATCAATGTTTTCTATTTTTTTCTTACTATCAATAAATCCATAACCATCGCCAATTTTCTTTAAACAGATCAATTCTATACTATCAGAGCTATCACGCACTTGAGCCGATGCTTTAATATCAGACATCTCTGCATTAGCCTGAGGATTTAATAGCCAATCTTTTATATTATTTCTTTCTTTTATAGTATGCTTTGGATCTGAAATCCTATACACTTTGGCCTTATCTTTCTTATTTTTCAATTTATCTTCATAATCTTTCTTATAATTCAAATAATTGGCCATATCTTTTTGCTCAAGTTTTAGATCTTCACCACCATATACTTGATTAATTAATTTAGGTAATTCATTAGGTAATTTAAGGTTATTTGGTAAATAATATTCAGTTCTCATTAATATATAGGGACTATAAACATATGTAGAACCCTTATCAAATTCATAAGAAGAACATGATAAGACGTAGCATTTTGAATTTTTAAACTTCTCGGGTCTATGTCTATCATTTTTATCATGCCTATGAAGCCTTCCTATCCTTTGAATTAACAAATCTATAGGAGCAAGTTCTGTAAATAATACATCAAAATCAATGTCCAGCGACTGTTCCATAACCTGAGTGCCTATGAGAATTTTAAACTTAGGCCTATTTGCACTTTTTCCAACAATTTCCATTAGGCTGCTTTCTTTTTCATACCTATCTTCAGCAATGAAAGCTGAGTGAAGAAGCTCTACATTCTCATCTCCAAAAATCTCAATACATTTTTTAGCAAGTTCTTGGCTTTTCCTAACTGTATTCACTATAATTCCAAATATCCCGCCATCCTCTGATATTCCTTTTATTTTTTCAATAACCAAATCAGATTCATTCTTATTAAATTTAATTAATTTAATAGTCTTATCTTTATTTTTCTCAAAATCGGTAAATTGCTTAATATTTTTCCCATCAGAATATGTTAAAAGAGGATATGAATAATTTTCTTCAAAATCTTTAGGGTATATATAATCCTTTGATTTGCCTTGACCTTGGACATAGGCTTTTATCAAACTATTTCGTTTAGATATCGGGAGTGTTGCAGATAAGATTATAATTGGAACCTTATAGGAACTAAGCCATTTTATTGCTTCTTCCAGGTAGACACTCATGTAGGCATCATAGGAGTGCACTTCATCAATAATAACAACCTTATTTGCTAGGCCTAAGTGCTTTAACATGAGGTGTTTTTGTTTTAGGGCTAAAAGAAGTAACTGGTCAATAGTTCCTATAGTAAAATCATCAAGTATGGATAATTTTCTTCCAGCAAAATAGCTATTAACTCCTACTCCTCCCTCACCATCAAAGATATTTTCCGACTCCTTAAGCGACTCATACTCGCTATTAAGGTAGGCCTTGCCATGTATTAACCTTATAGCTTTCTTTGTCTTATCAAGTTTAGATAAATTATTCAACCATTTTTTCATCCTCGAAAATATAGCATTAGATGTAGCTTGACTTGGAAGTGCAAAATATATGCCACTCCTTTTCGCCTTGTTCGCCAATATTTCAGCCATCATAAGGGCTGCTTCAGTTTTTCCAGAACCTGTCATTGCCTCATAAATTATTATGCCTGGTTCAGAGATATTAGAAGCTATCTCTCCAACAATATCTTGATCATATCTTGGTTTGTTATTAAATCTTTTTTCAAAAGTTTCAGGATAATAAATCTCGTCAGGCTTCCAAGTAGGATTTTTTTCGTCTAACCATTTACGTAATCCTAATTCAATCCTATCATCAACACAAGCCTGTTCATCTACCTTTATGAGAGGAAAATAAGTTTCATTGCTCGTCAACCAGTCAGCAAAAATCAAAAGACCTGAAAAAATTACCTGGATATTTTGAGGTAAGATAAGCAAATTTTTTACATCATTTATTTCGCTATCTTTAAGTGCTGTCTCAAAAAAATACCTATGTATATTTTCCCGTTCCTCATAAGTTTTACTATTAGGGTCGTTAGTCTGGTAGATTTCTTCAATATACTTAGTTCCAAGATTTTTTGTCTTTTCAGACATTGGTCTACCATGATGAGCTCCAGCAAGGCATGCAACAGTCAAATTAACACCAAACTTATATAAAATATATTCACTCAAGTAATTATGCCTAAGATTACCATAATCTCTGCCATCATAAAAAAAGCCACCCTCACTTAATAGATCAAAAATAAATTCATCCAAAGAATCATCTCTTGGAAAGGTTTTCTTAAATGCGAAACTTGCAGAAATTTTGCCTAGATCGTGCGTTGACCCCAAAAACATGGCCAACTTCTTGCCATAATCTTCATCAACACCATATTTGTCTGTAAGTATTTTTGATATCATATCCTTAACGCCATCGCTTAGCCAATGGTCCCACAAAGCTCCTGCAATTAATCCAGTTTCTTTAAGATGAATATAAAGAGGCAACCAATAGAAATGATCGTCCATGCGTTTTTTCTTAGCCCATAATTTCTTATAATCCATAGTTAATACCTTGATAATTAATATATTCGCCTAGAGGTGAGATCCTGTTTTCGTGCTTATTGAAAGAGGTTTACAAAAATACCCTCGCGTTTGCGAGAACATCCTTCTTATTAAATATAAAACCGGATCACCCTCGATGATCGAGTAAAATATAAAATCAAAACGTTTTATATTTAATATAATACTTCGGTTTGCAAACGATGTCAATACTTTTTATAAAATATCTGAAAAAGATTTAAATGTCCTGTATTATTGAAATATCCTTTTAACTCTTCTTTTTCCTTTCATTATGATATAATTTATATAAGATATCTTATGTGTTATCTCATAGCTTGACAAATCCACTAATAAACGGGGCCTGCCGACGCTTTTTCTATCTTTATTCTAAAATATATTATTTTTTCAAATAATAGAGTGAATGTTTTTGTAAATGGAGGTAAATCACCTCCATCTCCCTATAATCTATCTAGTAATTTTGCTAGTTTTTTCATATTTAAGCACGCAAAAGTTAGTGCCGCTTTCATACTCATTTTAGCTTTGCCTATCATGTTGGTATATCTGAAGCTATGGTATTCTTTTGCACTTCCGAATTGTCTTTCTATTGTTTCTTTTCTTTGCTTGTATTCAGATTTTCCTACTTTGGTTAATCTGTACCATTCGCAATAGTCTATGTATTCTTGCCAGATATGTCTAATTATTACTTTTACTTTGCTTTTACTTTTTGTGCATTTACTTAAAGATGGGCAGTTTTCACATAAACTTTTCTTGCTTTGATATATTCTGTAGCCTTCTCTGTTTGTTGTTGAGTAGAGAAGTATTTTCTTTTCCGGGCATATGTAGCAGTCATTTGTTTAGTCATATTTATATTGTTTTGGATAGAATGCTTCTTTATCAGTTTTTCCTTTTGGTCTTGTATATGGTAGGACTGGCATTATTCCTTTTTCTATTAGTTCATTTGCTATTGCTGGTATTTTGTATCCTGTGTCCATTACTATTTTTTCTGGCCTATATTTTTCTAGTTCTTCTTTGAAGTATGATGGGAAAGTTGTGGAGTCGTGTAGGTTTCCTGGATAGGCTTATATCCAGCCATTTTTATCACATGATGTTTGGATTGAGTAGGCAAATACTTCCTTATGATTTCCTTTATAGAATAGTCCACTTTCTAGATCTATTGTAAATTGGGTGATTTCTTTTTCTTCTAGTATCTCACCTTCTAGGTAATCAAAGTCATCTTTGCCATTGTTGTTTCTATCTTCATTTACTTCTTTTTCTAGTTTTCTTTGATATGATTTTACTTTTTTCTTTATTTTTACTTTTTGGTTTTTATGTCTGCTGGCATGGGCTTTTACATGGGTTGAGTCTATAAATTGTATTTTTGTGTCTACAAATCCATAGCTCATTGCTTGGTCTAAGGTGTTTTCGAATATTTGATTAAATTTGTCTGTATTTTTCAATCTTCTTTAATAGTTTTTTCCGAAGGTTGAAAAGTGAGGGACTTTATCGTAGAAGTCAAGTCCTAAGAACCAACGATAAGCTATGTTTACTTCTACTTCTCTTATTGTTTGTCTCATACTATTTATGTTGAAGAAGTATTGTAGAATTACAAGTTTTATTAATACTACTGGGTCGATACTTGGTCTACCTGTTGTTTGTGAGTATTTATCTTCTACTAGGTCGTATAAGAAGTTAAAGTCTATGTATTTATCTATTTTTCTTAATATGTGATCTTTTGGGACTAGTTGTTCTACTGATGCGATTTGAACTTGCTCAGTATTATTCTTTTCGTTTTCATAGAGCATAACTTCCTCCATCTTTCGTATATTTATACCCATAGATGGCTTAATTTAAGGATTTATCGCATAGAAAAAGCAGATGAATTTGTTTTCTTCATCTACTTTGTCTACAGTCTAAGGCTTATCAGCCTTATAACCTGCACCAACGAAATGGAAAATTCTAGGCTCCTTGTGCTAACGGTTGTAGAAGATTAAAATTAGTCAGTTAAAAAGCATCCAGTAAAGCTAGATGCTATTTTTATTCCATAATTATTGGCTTAATATTCGACTATTATCTTATAAATTTAAAAAGTAAATCTATTTAATGTTATGTTTTGCCATCTTTTCCTTAAATATATCTGTAATTATCTTTCTTAATTCTTCACCTTCTTTTTCTGGAAGTTCACCTGGCTTCTTGGCTACTTCGTAAAGGTCTGGATATTCAGCCGCAATTCTTTCAATAGTTTTTGTTGTAGAGTGGCTTCTTACAAAAAATGGAATTTTGTTAATCCATTCTTCTGGCACTAAGTCTAATATCTTTTGACCTGCTTCCTTATCGCTTATTTCTGCAGTTGATAGTCCTTCTTTAATCTCTTCTTGTTCTTTATCTGTAAAATCAAATAGTTTCATAAATCCTCCTTGGATTAGATTAAAATTTATTATCTAAGTCTGTCATAAGACATAAGTTGTTATAAGCTAGGCTCTAAGCTAACTATTTTATATATACCCAGTGGCAAATAAATTAATCATAATTTGATAAAATTTGGCATTTTTTTGACAAACAGCCTTCTAAAAAATTCTAGTCTACTAAGCTCTACCATATCTAAACATTGTTTTATATAAGTTAACAATAAACATATAACTATTTACATTTTATATCGTTATTTTGATTCTTATTATCTAGTAATTTACTTAATAAATACCTCTTCTTCCCCTTAGTTTTCTTGCCATATTCAATAGCATCCTTAGGGCATTTCGAAATACAGGCAGAGCAATGAGTGCATCTACCATTCCAAACCGGTCTGCCATCCTTATAACTTATATTATTTAAAACACAGGCCTTAGAACAAAGCCCGCAAGATATGCACTTGTCAGTCGCATAAAATTTCTTATCCTTAACAATAAACTTGAAAAAAATAGGATTTATGATACTTGACTGAAATTTACCAACAAGACCTACTCCCTTCTTAGGGAAGGCTTGCTTGTTTTTTATGTAAGAAGAAATTTTATCTACTTCTCTAAGGCCATCAGCAATTATTTTTTTATTAAGGTCATCAGAATCTAGGTCAAAAAGCATGATATAATTTTCTGGCATCTTGATGCCATAAAGGCCCATAAAGTTTAGGCCTAGCTTATCCATATCTTTTTCTATATACTTATAGGCATTGCCACAAGAATCACCATAGGTCATAAGCACATAAAAATCCCTAGACCCCTTAAAGGTGCAAGTAGTCAAAAATTCTGATAAAAACCTAGGTAGCCTCCAAGAATATGTAGGAGACACTAATACAAAAGGTTCATCACTGTCAAATATCCCACTCTTTCCTTCTTTAATATATGTAAATAAATCTATAAGCTGATCATCAAGACAAGAAGCCATGTTCCTAGCTAGATACTCACTATTGCCAGTGCCTGAAAAATATAAAATCATCAACCCCTCCTTAAGTTAATTATTATAAATTAATTATACTAGTTTTTCATCTAATTATTTCAAACTATGTCTGACTTAATTAGCATAACAATCCTCATAAAAATGATAAAAAATATTTATCGGTTAATAAGTCAACAAAGTCTTTCAAAACATGATAATGCGAGCTTAGCAGGAATAATTAATATTTTAAAGATATTTATTGCTATAAAAAAATTGAAATATAGGCTTAAGCAAGTAAGATATCAGTATATAAATGGAAGTTTAAATACTTTCCATGAGTAACAATAAACGGAGGAAATGATTTGAGTAAATTTGAAGAAATTATACAAAAGAAAAAACAAAAATCAGCCAGTAGGAAACCAAGGTATGGCACAAGAAAACTATCTATAGGTCTTGTATCATGCGTACTAGGATACGCAATGCTAGTATCCCCTAGCGTAGCTCTAGCTGATGAAGCTATTGACGAACCAGCAGTAGTAACAGAAGAAACAAACCAAGAACAAGAAACTGAAGAAGCTCCTGTAGTAAAAGAAGATGCTGCCAAAGCAGAGAAAAAAGAAGTACCTACAGAAGTAAAAGAAGAAGATCTTGCAGTAGATGAAAAAGAAGCAACACCAGTAGAAGAAGTTACAGAAACTGAAGCACCAGTAATTGAAGAAGAAAAAGAAGCTCAAACAGCTGATATTGAAAAAGAATCTGATGATAAATTAGTAGAAGATAAAGAAGATACTGATAAAACAGCAGAAGAAGATAAGAAAGAATCTTTAGAAAATAAAGATAGTATTGAAATTAGTCCAGAAGACAATAAAGAAAATGATAGGGTTTCAGCTGAAGAGCATAAAGATATTAGTAATGATATTATAAACCCTAGAGTTAGTATTCGTACTGTGAATACAGCTACCCCAGGTACTTTAAATGCAGGAAACGGAGAGCAATTAACTTGGGGTGTATCTTTTACAACACCAGAAGGAACTAAAGCAGGAGACACATTTTCAGTAAAATTGTCTGATAACATGAGTTTAAAAGGTCTTGAACCAGATACAGATTATGCCCTACCAGTTAAATTTGGTGATAAAATAATTGCAACTGCTAAAAGAATAGACAGACAAACTATCCAATATACTTTTACAAAAGATATAGAAGATTTGAAATATGCCAGAGTTTACATTATAAACTCAGCTCAAGAAAACAAAGATGTTGTACAAAATTCTGGAAATCAAACTTTCAAAATTAACGTTGGCGAGAAAGCAAAAGCTGAGAAAGATATTGATGTTGATTTTGGTAAATTATACCATGCTGAAACTAGTGAAAATGTTAATGGTAAGAGTCAGTTTACAGAATTTAACCCTGAGACTGGAGAGTTTACTCAAGTATTTTATTTAAATCCAGAATCAAAAGTAATTAATACATCCTCTACTAATGATCAAAATGGTAGAGAATTTGGTAAAGTAGGCTTTATACTTGCAAGTCCTCATGATGCAGATAAGCCAAGAAGCATTGATTATTTAGAAAATAATACAAAAATAGAAGTTAAAAAACTTCCTAAGGGTGCAAAATTACCAGATGCTGTAATTGAAAATCCCAAAGGAGCTCAACTAGCAACAAATGCTCATGGTGGATTCCGAGACTTCAAAGGTGAACCTATGTTTACTATGGACTTTGGAGGTGGAAATAAAATTGATAGCCCTTATGTAGTTGTAGTTAAAGGTCATGCCAATAAAATTGATGGCAAATATACTAATCTATACTCTATTGGAACTTTATATGGTGATAGGGATGCAAGTTTATTCTTAGATAACTCATATACTGTTCAAGATAATAATACAGATGCTGAAGGTGTAAAAGAAACTTTAGGATACTTTAAAGAACATCATATTTATATAACTAAAGAAAATGGAAAAGAAACAAGCAGATTTGAAATTCCAGGAGCAACTGTATCAGGTACAGCTGACGAATACTATTACACAGACAAAAATGACATACCAGGATATCACTTTGTAAAAATTGGTGAAGGAAATAATGCACCAAAAAATGATCCAGATTATGATGCTCAAGGAAAAATAACAAAAGGTAACTTTGAAGTAGGTAAAACAAAAGAAGTAACTTATATTTACGAAAGAGATATTGTAGTAGCTAAAAAAGGTTCATTCCAAGAACACCACATCTATCAAACAAAGAAACTTGACGGTACTATTGTTAAAGATGATGAAGTTAATAAAGATGAAACTTCAGGAACTGAAAAAGAAAACTACAAGACTTCTAAAATTGATAGAAAAGGATATAAACTAATTGAAGTTAAATCTACAAATGGTGGTCAATTTAATAAAGACGGTTCTGAAAAAGAAGCTGCTTACATTGCTGATCAAAAACAAGAAGTAACATATATCTATCAAAAAGAAGAAATAGGTCAAACACCACTAGAAGAAACTGGTAAGTTCCAAGAGCACCACGTTTACAGAACTTTAGATAAAGACGGTAAAGTTATCAAAGAAGAAAAAGTAGATGGTGATGTTACTGGTGGTACAAGCAAGATGACTTATACAACTGGTAAAATCGATAAAGAAGGTTTTGAATACAAGAGAACAGAAACACCAGTAGAAGGTCCAACATTTAATGAGGATGGTTCTAAAGCTACAGGTAACTACAAACCAGGTGTAACTCAAGAAATCACCTATGTTTACGAAAAAACTCAAACAGATTGGACACCAATTGAAGAAACTGGTAAGTTCCAAGAACACCACATCTACATCACAAAAGATGAAGACGGAAAAGAAATCAAACGTGAAATAGTAGACGGAAAAATTACTGGCGGAACTAAAGAAATGACTTACACAACTGGTAGGAAAGAAAAAGACGGCTTCAAGTTTGTAAGAACAGAAAATCCAGTAGAAGATCCAAGCTACAACGATAACGGTGATAGCAAAGAAGGTAACTTCAAACCAGGTGTTAAACAAGAAATCACTTATGTTTATGAAAAAACTGTAAAATCTGAAAAACCAAGTAAACCAACTACACCTACTACCCCATCTAAACCAGAAGAACCAACAGTTCCTTCTACTCCAGAAGAACCTACTGTTCCTTCTACTCCTGAAGAGCCAACAGTTCCTTCTACTCCTGAAGAGCCAGAAAAAACTACTCCTCTTATCTCTTTCACACCAGCTGATCCTATCGATAAGGCTCGTGAAGTGATAGAAAGAGAAGAAAATAATAGAAATGTAGTTAATGAAAACAAAGTACCTGGACACAAAAATTCTGACAACCCTAAAACAGGTATTGCTTCTTCCCTAGGCGCTATGGGTACACTTGCAGCAAGTGCACTTGCCTTCATTGGTCTAGATGATAAAAAGAGAAAAAATAAATAATCTCATATAAATTAGGATTAATCTCCAGAATATTCTGGGGATTTTCCTTTGCTTATTTTTAGATAAAAAAATACAAGACCTCATGCCTTGTACTTTTTAAAATTATTTTCTATTTTAAGCCAGCCACCAAGACCCATCTGGACTTTGATGGAGATTTCCAATCCTCTCTGAAATGATATTTGAATCCATATCTTTTATAATGACCTTATCATAGTAGCGGTAATCTTGACCTGCCCCATCACTTTTGTCATCCCAACCCTCATCAATCCAAGCATTAATATAAACCTTACCATCATCTATCAAAAGAGCTGACTCGTTTTCGGCAAGTTTAAGAGTCTTCCTATAAGGAAAATAAATTTCAAGCTTGTCAGAATCTTGGCTTATTAGATGGAGGTCTAAACCAATAAGGGAAAGATTGTAGGTTGATAGATCTTTGATTTTGTAATCAAAAATTTTTTCCAAGCTTTCCCCTGGATAATACTTATAAATATTTGCAAGACCTTCATTAAAGTCTACTTGCAAGATGTAAAAAATATCTCCTATATAAATCGGCCTCCCGTAGGCTATATTTTCTTTTTGTTCAAACGGCAGGTAAACTTCCCCTGTTTGGTAGTCATAAAATCTTATTATTGATCCCTTATAGAATCCACCGTATTTGATGATATCTTCTATCTCAAAAAAGTCATCCATATCGGATATACCGTAGGCAAAACTTGCTTGGCCTGGGATTTCTTCAATGTATTCGCCATTTATTTCTGAAAATTCTTTATAAAATTTTTTCATATTTCTCCTTCTATTGTCCACTTTAATTTTATTGGATAAATTTCTATTACACAATATTCGCAAGCTAAACCAGGATCTGGGAAAGATTTTGCAAGGTCTATTGTTATATCTCCTAACTCTGCCTTCTTAAAATCACTTTTATTTCCAATAAGAATATACTGGGCTCCTAAATATTCAATCATACCACCAATGACCTCTCCTGGCAGAGTTTCCCAGGGCTTTTCTATATCAATTCCAAGCTTGTCTAAGTAAGCATCCAATTCTGGATAGGTATTCTTTATTTCATTAATATAATTTTTGCAATAAGCACAATCACATATGTCATCATAATCTTTATAAAATTGTCTAGTTTTTTCTACATTCATTTTTCTAAACCCAAAGCCCTTTTTTCTTCATCGTCCAATACAAGTCCTGATTCACTTGTCCTTATTGTTAGCTTCATATAATATTCTTTTTTAAATATTTCATAAAGCTCCTTAGAATTTTAAAAAAGCTTTTAATTTTTCCGCATAGGCTGCTGGATGCTCGTGTAAATATTGTCCGTGTCCCATTCCTTCAAATATTTCCACCTTCATCTGTGGTAAATATCTCATTAAATTTTCCTGACTCATTTCTGGGACTTGCTCTTGCCTTCCTCGCCAAAATAGGACAGGGTTATGAAAGTTTCTTAAATTCTCATTTATTTGATAATGGAAAATATACTTACACACATTTTTAATTGATTTTTTACTTATCTTTTTATAAGTCATTTCAATTACACTATCATTATCTTTTCCCATAAGCCAATCAATCATAAATTTAGAAATTGGAATTGATTTTTTAATCATGTATGTTCCTATAATAAAGGCCTGGGTAAAAGGATATGCCTTCCGGCCCAATTCTGCGGTTATTGGAGCATCTAGTAAGACTTTTTTAACCCTGATATTTCCCCTACTAATTAAATCTACTGCAAGAGTCCCTCCCATAGAAAAGCCACAGAGACCATATAAATTTCCCTTTAGGTCTTTTAGTATATAATTTTCTATTATAAAAAGCTCTTTTTCCATACTTTCTAGGTCATTTAAGTCACTTTGACAATGCCCATCAAGCTCTACTAAAATCACATGATATTCTTTTAAATAAGGCAAAAGTCCTCCAAAACACAAGTTAGCACTTGATGCTAGACCATGGAGAAATAGGAGTGACTTATTATCTTTATTTCCGTAAGTAACAAATTTCATATTTCCACCTTTTTAAAATAAAGTCAAAATATAACCATCTACTAGGGCTATAAGAAAATACATAAGCAAGGCCCTTAAGAAAGCTTCTATGTGTTTCTTTGGGTTTTGATAAAGACTTTTTTCTGGGATTTTTGTAAATCTAATTCTTTTTGTATTTCTCCACCACAAGAGATCAATCAAAAGTAGGTCAAAAAGATTTAGACCTTGACCTAAAATTGATAAGGCTATAAAGTTTTTCATAAAACTAGCTTGTCGTATTTTTAAGCCAAGAATGAAAAATAAAAGAGAAAATATTATAAAATTCCCTATAAATGTTGATACTTTGCTTCTTTCCTTAAACTTCCCTTGATAATCTAAAATTTCTTTAATTTTTGATTGGACCTCATCTGGGTAGGAGTCATAGTTTTTCAAATTTTTCTCATCTGTACCCGTGCCTAAAAAACATAAGCCAAAAAATATTAGGCATAAAATAATTAACTCAATTACAAGCAAAAGCTCCTCCTTAAAGTTTGACCTGATTTACTTTAAGCTAATATAAATTCAAGACTTCAGTAATTCTATTATTTCATCCTGTGCATCCCTACCCTCTTTAAAAAATCTGACCAAAGGATAGCAGTGGCACATGCCCTCGCCAACAATAATTTCATAGGAGACTCCATAGGCATACATTGCTTTCTTAAATTCATCTGCATAGGCATATAGACATTCATCTGACCCATAATAAAAATATGTCTTCGGGAAGTCGGAAAAATCTCCTTTAGTCCCATCAAGCATATATTCCGGTAAGTCTTTATCACCCTTTAAGATTTCCCTTGCAGTTATTAGATATGTAGGCTCTATCATTACGTCTTTAGATTTAAGTCCATTTATTTTTTCCCATATTTCCTTATTTTCAGGTAAGTCTAGGTCAGGAATTCCTCCTGGAGATACAGATATTATTTTCCCTGGCATAGGGTAAGGCATACCCAAAGCATTATTGTGTAAAAAAATCCCAATGGCAAGATCAGCACCTGATGAAAACCCAAGAACACTTATATTTTCTGCCTTATAAGTTTTTGTCATTACACCATAAGCCCTTAAAGATATCTCATAAGTCATATCTACTTTTACATCTTCTGAACAAAGAGGATAAAATAAAAACCATACATCCTTATTAGTTTTTTCCATGATTCTTTCTGCCAAAGAAAAATCTAATTTATTAGGCTGGGTAATCATTCCACCACCAAACAGATAAAGAACAGCGTCTTCAGCAGGATTTTCATTTTTTTGATATCCAATTAGCCTATAGCCCATCACCTCTTTTTCAATAAGATGATAATTTTTCCTATGAGCTCTCTTCAATGCCTTATCTAAAACAAATACTTCCTTTGAATTTTCTCCCCTTGCATACTCAAGCATCTGCTCTTTATTTTTTAAAAACATTTTTTTAACACCAAGCATCCTTACAAGGTATGCTGCTAATTTATAAGTTATGCTCATATCACACCCTCATCACATTATAATATCTTATAAACTGATACTTATTATCACCATTATTATACCGTGATTTTAGTAAGGTAAATTGGTTTTTATTAAATTCTAAATAAAAATGACTCTTAAGATTTCTCATCCTAAGAGCCATTTCTAATTTTATTTACCAGATACAAAATATTTTTTAATAAAAACAATGCCAGCCAAAGCTAGTGCAAAGCCCAAGCCAGTATAGAAAAATCCTATAAAAAATTCAGGTGCAAGGCCAGAAGCCCTAAGCCCAATCCCAAAGGTCATCATAAAAGCCATAATCAAATAAGATTTCTTATCAAAAAACTTCCAAAAAGGCATATAAGCATCATAAGCCATAATTCTTTTTGTATGATTTTCTGTCATTTTTAAAAACATTCTCCCAAAAATAATAAAAACAAGAGCGCTTAGACAATATAAATACCAAACATGATCGATAGAACTGTAAGCAATAATCCCAATTCTCGCAACATTAAAGCCAGCCATAAACCAAACAAAGCCTGCTATCAATAATAAATTTCTTTTCTTAACCTTAACCATCTATCTCTCCCTATTTTAAATTCATAAATTATGAGTTTCTTTATTATTTTATTTGCAAAAATTATTTTAGTAATTTAAGTACATTATTTAGCCATCTTTGAAACTTCCGGACAGATTTCTGCAAAATTTTTTCCATCAAACAAGTCAGTTATTATGCTTTCTCCAAGAAGGCCGAATACTTTCTCCTCTCCTAAGTAACCTAGCATAATATCATTATCAACACTAATTATAGCATCCTTATTATTGTATGTAAATTCAAGTCCATCTCTAATTTTTTCCAATCAGAAGGAGTAAATAGACTTTTGCCTGAAAAAATATTATCTAAATCTTCTACTAGGTATTCAGTAAAATATTCATCATCTGATATCACATAGTTTATTGACTTTGGTTTTTTAGACTTGATATCATTGCAAGGTCACATACCATCTTAAGCCTATCTATTTGGCTTGACTCTATTTCTATTTCGCCTTTTGCCTTTTTATAGATTAATCTTCTCCAAATATTTGCTTTCTCTCCAAATACATTAAAGTATCTATAATTTGTGCTTAAAATTTTATTTATTAACTTTTCTAATAATTTCTTATCTTTTATATGATGGCCTATTATAAAGCAGTGATCTCCTTTAATTAATTCAAAGTCAAAATTATGACTATCCATAATACATATATTAGGCCATAGCCATTCATTATTGCAATACATCTTATCCTCTATGATTCATGTAGAAATATCTTAATACTCATCTTAAGCCACTTGCCTCTCATTTCTTTATCGATAACTTTTGCAAAAAGTTCTTTACCTGCATCCATCAATCTAGAAAAGATGACATTGTCTTGTCGTGGGACATAGCCAATTTTTTCTTTATCAAGAGTTTCTATACGTATTGCTTGAGGATCTGCTTCATTTTCAACCTCACGATAAAATACCAAGCGATCATCCTTTTCTAATTTTGAGCTTATGGCTTCGATATCTGGAATATGACTTGTTCCTGCCACATAGGTATCAAAAAGATAAATGTCTCTTTCAAAAGGTTTTGGTAAGTCTAGACCCGTTTCCTTATTTATAAGATAATCAAGAAGCCCAGTCTCATCTTTTTTTATTAAATCACTCATGTATATCCCTCATTAAATCCTTTATATATTCTTCTTGAGTTCTTATAGCTTCTTCATAAGCTTCTAGATTATTTTTCAATTCTTTTAGCTTATCTGCTCTTTTATTTTTATCTTCTACAAATTCTTTCCAGGTATAAGGCGGCTGGGACTTGATTAAATCTATATCTTTTTGAATTTTTCCTATAAGTCCCTCTAATCTTTTTACTTCTCCTTTCAAAGCTTTATCAGACAAGGCTTCTGTATCTGGGTCTTCATTAGAAATAACAATATCATAAATTATTTGAAGAGTCATCAACTCTCCGTTTTTATAAGCATCAGTTGCCTTATAGAAAAACTCTTTTTCCTCTTCTGTAATAGCGGGATTTATATCTGGATGAATCTTTTTTACAATCTTCTTGTATAGACTTTTAATTAATATTTCTTCTTCATCTGTTAAAAAGTCCATTTCTGAACGTTTTAAGGCTTCTTTCATGTCGGATATTTTTCCATCTAAGACCTTTTTATATTCAGCAAATTTATCGTCCAGGTCATTTTCAATAGTTTCAATATCTATGCTTTCTTGGCGGTTCTTTTTTGCTTGAATCATCTCTTTCTTTCTCCTTAGGCGGAGATATTTGCAGTAGGCCTTATAAAGATTGTATTCAAGACTTCCAAAATTAAGCATATATTGAGTTTTGATATTTTCACAGATAACAAATTTTAGATTGTCTTTCTCATAAACCAAATCTGCTAAAGTTTTTTTAAGATCCGTGATTTTTTCCTTTGCTTCTTTATAGGCTGGAAACTCTATAATTTCTCCCATTAGATCCTCCATTTAAAACTCTATTATTTTAAAGCTTTAGGCTTATCTTTTATTTCTACGATTGCTAAAACCATTGTCAAAATAAATAAAATAAAGGAAAATATTCCATAAAGAGGAAGGTCCTTTATTATTCCAAGTTTAAATAATCCGCCAATACAATAGGTATAGATACAAAACCAGAATATGATTACAGTCCAGTCTTTTTTATGGCTTATAGTTATATCTTTTCTTTTATTCATTAGATAAGATAATAATTTCATTAAAACAAATATCCATATAGCTAGAAAAGCTAAATAAACAAACCATTCATCAGTTATCTTATTTAAAAGTAATGAAATATAGCTACAAACTCCTACAAAAACTACTCCTCCAAGGCCAATAAGGATTGACATCAAAACCCTAATCTTCTCCTCATCATGATCTTTCTCCCAACTTTTTAAAGTCATGTAAATAATCGAAGGCACTTCGAATATATAGCCCCAAAAATTTACCCAAATTACAGACATAAACATATGATGGTTGATATCTAGATTTATAGGACGACCATCCCATACCCAAAAACCACCATCTATCCTAATAGCCACTACATCCAAAAGCAAATCCACACTTGCAATCAGCCATCCACTTAATAAGGCTGTCATAATATTGCTAAAGGAAAACTTCCTGGCTATCCTTAGGGCAACGACACTTATACCTCCCCACATAATCCCTCCAAAAAATGGGAATTGGTAAGGAGTGCAGCCAATACTTATGTAAAAATCATTGCTGTAATGGTAGATATCTGTAAGTCTCACTGCTAAAAGCTCTGAGGTAAATCCAGCTAGGGCCCCTGATATAAAGAGTCCAAGTTCCCTATAGGCTTTATTTTTAATGATATCTAAAAGAAGGATTGAGACTATAAAATAACAAATAAGTTCAAAAGAATTTATCCAATTCATACCTTTCTCCTAAAAATCCCTTATACTGCCAGCATTGTTGGCTTAATGAACCTCTATTATCTTAAAATTATCTTACCTTAAAGATTTAATTTTAGTAGAAACCAAAAAGGCGGAGGGCTTTATTTTATTTAAAACTCCTCCACTTATTTTTTTAATAATTATTTACTTGTCATAAATTTATACTTTTGTTTGAAATTTTATTTATTAACCTACCCTTATCAAAGATCGCATTATATCATACATTGTAGGTGAATATGCCTCATTTTGTATTTGTTTAGACCAATCAAATACTTCTTCTCCATTTAAAACTTCATCTGGAAGGGTCAGTGTCCCATCCTTCATACTAAGTGAAGGCGAAAACTCATAGACATCATCCCTATATCTTATAGTGATTTTTCCATTTGGACCAAGGTCACTCATATTTTGGCAAATAAATGTTGGGCCGCAACAAGCATTTGAGTCTAGGTATATATTATCCACTTCTTTTAGTTTTCCATCTTCTGATATTTCTAGCTCCTTAAGGGCAATTGATGCATTTTTATATTTAGGAATTAGTAAGTAACACTCTTCACCTATTAGATATGGCAAGTCGCCTACTTGACTTTCTTTGATAGTTACAAGCATACTTGGATCTTTATAATTAAATAAGTTACTTGTCCAAACATTAAGCTTTTCTAAGGTATCTTTTAAGCTATCATCATCCACAGCCCCTCCGAGATAAATCATAAAGGCCTTGTACTTGTCATCATATGGGTCTATTCTAAGCTTTCTAGCCATCCTTATATACTCGTCAGAAATAGGATTTTGGTCAAAATCATTTGTATTTAGTTTTAAAATTGGTGAGCAATATCCCATTTGTGAGCTTTTATATTGATCCAAGAGAAAGGTTGGCTTGCCCACTTCATCTATATAAATTTGACCCTTCTTATTTTCGTAATTGTCCCATAAGTAATTTAAAACCAGACCTGTGTAATTACTTGGGTTATAGATGTAGGAATAATCGGTTGTATCTCTATAATAGATGCTTGTATAAAGGGCCTGGTCTTCTCGTAAGGAATTTTCAACCAAAGGTAAAATCTGATCCTTACTCACTCCCAAATCTGCCATCAACTCATCATCGCTAATGAAATTGCCATCAGGAAGGGAAAAGTTAAAGACCTTATAGCGTATAAATTCCCCACTCCAAATATCGTAATTTTCAATCATTATGCTTAGGACCTTCTCATCTTGATAAACAGAAAATGTTGCATAGGCTCCTATCTCCTTGCCTTCTATATCCTTCTTATGGTCCTCATATTTTTCCTTAATTCTAGCGGCTATCTCATCGATTTCCTCGTTGGCTTTCTTTGCATCATCAGATTCTAAAAGAATCCTTGGTAGGTGGATGCCATAGTCATACAATTTGGCATATTCTATATGGTCTTTATCGATAAAATCATTCCATACTTGCCTGTCCTCAACATAAGAAGAAAGTGAGCCTAACTTTGCCCCCTCAACTTGTTTTAATTTTTTTGAAAGCTTTGACTCATAAATTTTATCTTGAGTTTCCGTATCATCCTTCTTATTTGAGATATATGTATCATGTTTTACTTCTGCGTCTGGCTCAACTTTATCATTACCTTTCTGACAACCAGTAAAAATAAAAGTAGCCAGCCCTAGTATTACAAAAACCTTAGACATTCTTTTCATAATATCCCTCCTTATTATTAATACCCATAATAGGCCTATATGCCCACTTTTCAATGATTTTAAAGAAAATATTAAGGAGAAATTTAGCTAAGAAAAAATAATTTATGATGAGAATTATGAGAATTATATAGAAGAAATCTACAAAAGGGCTCAAAACCGAGCCCTTCTTAATTTCATATCAATTTACCCTTATCAAATCTATTGTCTGTCTGTCTAAAATTCTCTTTAAGGAGAAATGATAGATTATTAGATTAATCCCAAAGACGACTAATGAGAATACTAGGAAGCTTTTGTAGTCATAATATTCTATTAAAGTACTCATTCTTAAATCAGAAGCGATTAATGATATTATAAACATAACACCTAAGCTCACCATAATAGCAGTTATAAAGGACTTTACCTGTTCTCCAATAAATTCTCTTTGATAGATGTTCTTTAATTCATCTACATCCATTCCACAAGAGTAAAGACTGCCGATTTCTTTTTTTCTGCTCATAAGACTTAAATTAATGGACGAGTAACCGTTGGTGATATTTAATACAAAGATGATTGAAGCAATACCTATTGCAAATTTTATGAAACTTTTCACGTCCTTATATTCATTTTTTGCGATTTCTTCACCTATTGTGATATTAAATCTATCTTCAGGTGAAATTTGTTCTCTAATCATGGCCTCTACATATTCCTTTACATCTTTGGTATCAGAGTCTTTTACCTTCATATTCAAAGTATAGGCATATCCTGTATATTTCTCATCACCTGATTCTTCCATAAGTTTAAAATAAGTGTCAAAATCTGTATAAACTTTTACATCAAATGGCATTGTTCTCGACTTATATTTTCCCAAATCTGTTATAGTCTTTGAAATTTTAATAGTCTTATTATAATCATTTTCAAAGTTAATATCCAAAGTCTGTGGATTTTCAAAATATGGAATTCTCTTTGCCTTAGCTATTGGAATAGAAGAATCTTCTTGAATTGTATTGTAGAGGACAAATTCACCCTTC
>OJLY01000078.1_pt1 | contig 79373 bp, 69 predicted proteins | sample 1597031 | NCBI WGS metagenome assembly OJLY01 (sample SAMEA3904673, study PRJEB24821) | metagenome | biome: Builtin; feature: hospital; material: surface | place: USA | collected 2013-06-03
GGATCATTTTCAGACAGGGGCGGGAATAAGCCATACCGAAGCCAGCGACTAGTTCCACTGTCTTTTCAGACGGAGGGAACGGAAATAAACATAACCCGCCCAATCGGGTGGACAGACCATGAATCTTCGGCGCCCTGAGGTGGAACTGCTAACAACGTAATGGGCAACCAAGTTCCCCAATCGTTGGAGACAATGACATATTCTCGCACGTTAAAAGGATAACTTAGGCTTGCCTAAATAATCAATGTTACGCTGGTCACCAAAAGATTTCCAGGCACCGCCTATGCGATGCACATGCAGCACACTCAACTTTGAGACAGGCACTACAAAAGGTGCCGCATAGAGTTTCACCTAAATAGTGGGCACCTAGGGCCAGTTGCGATGACTTGCAGCCCTTCACTTTTACAGTCTTTTAATTAAATGAAGGCTTACCTTACATGAAAACGGTAATATGCTTGTCCATGATTGACAATCACACCCAGCAACTGCCTGAGCCACGCCTCGGGCGCAGCTCCTCTCCCCGCCCAGCGGGAGTAGCTAGGTACCTGTCTCCACCCCGCGGCTCAGGGATTCTCATCGCTACCTGTGAGCCGAAGCTCTCCAAGGCAACCCGCCGCAGCGCCGGTGCTCGCTGGGCACTATTGGCTGGGAGTGGGGGCATCGGCAAGCGGCAGCAGCGATTGGAGACCACGCCATGAGTGTGCGCACTACCCGCCTCCTGGGCCTAGGAGCTCTGCTCTTGCTGGTCCTCGTTGGCACTATCTGCAGTTTGCTGTATGGCGCCCGCTCCATTCCTGCGGAGGACGTGTGGGCCGCGCTGCGGGAACTGCCGGCCGCACGCGGTGCCCAGGACGAAGTTTCCACCAACCAACGCGTGGTAGCTGAGCTGCGGCTGCCGCGCACCATCCTGGCCATAATCGTGGGGGCGGCACTGGGAGTCGCCGGTGCTCTAATCCAAGGCCACACCCGCAATCCCCTGGCGGATCCGGGAATCCTGGGTGTCAGTTCCGGCGCGGCGCTAAGCGTTGTAGTCAGCTTCGCGCTATTTGGCATCACCGCCCCGTGGGCCACCGCGGTGATAGCCTTCCTCGGCGCTATCGCTGCCACGGCACTGGTCTTCGGCCTCGCCTCCGCAGGCAAGGCAGCCGTCGATCCCTTGACCTTAGTGCTGGGCGGCGCCGCATTGTCGGCGGTCTTAAGCGCCATCACCAGCGCCTTCGTACTCACCAATGAGAATAACCTGGACCGGATGCGCTTTTGGACCGTCGGCTCCCTCGCCGGCCGGGATATGAACATCGCGCTAGGAATCCTGCCGTTCATAGTGGTGGGACTGATCCTGGCGTTCGCTACCGGCCCGCAGTTGAATATTTTGAACTTAGGCGACGACGTGGCCGCAGGGCTCGGCATCAATACCGCGGCCGCAAGGCTGGCCGGCATGGGCATCATCGCCTTGCTGGCTGGCGCGGCCACGGCTGCAGCGGGCCCGCTAGGCTTCATTGGCCTGGTAGTGCCCCATATCGTCCGGGCTCTTACCGGCCCAGATTATAAGTGGATTTTGCCGTACTCTGCGCTAGCCGGCGCGGCGCTGTTGCTATGTGCTGACGTAGTGGGCCGCCTCATCGCGCGCCCCGGCGAGCTCCAAGTGGGCATCGTATTGGCCTTCGTTGGCGCGCCGTTCTTCATCGCCTTGATCTACCGAAAGAAGGTGATGACGCTGTGATGCGACGAAACAAGGCTGCGCAGGCCGTACAAGATAAACAAAGCGCTTCGTGGCAGATGCCGGGCGGGGTACCATTCCGGGCTGGGCCCATCTCGTTCCTCTGGCGCCCACGGGTGGTGCTGGTATGCATCATCGCCGCGGCGCTCACCGTCTTTTTAGGCGCGCTTTCCATCGGGCTGGGTGACTACCCTATTTCCGTTCCCCGAGTACTAGAGGTGATTTTCCAAGGGCAAGGATCCCGCGTGGAAAAACTCGTGGTCTTGGAGTGGCGCATGCCCCGAGTGGCCACGGCCATCGCGGTCGGCTGCGCGCTGGGGCTTTCCGGTGCGCTCACCCAAACGGTCACCCGCAACGCGCTGGCCAGCCCCGATATCCTCGGCATCACTACGGGTGCCTCGGCCATGGCCGTAACGGTCATCGTCCTTGGCGCCGGCGGCAGTGGATTCGCCGGCTGGCTTGCCGGAATCGGAATTCCCCTAGCCGCATTGCTGGGTGCGATTCTTAGCGCCATGGTGATCTGGGCATTGGCTTGGCGACGCCAAGCTGATTCCTACCGCCTCGTGCTCGTAGGCATTATCATCACCGCGCTGCTGAGTTCCTACATCAATTTCCTCATGGTCCGCGCGGAACTGCGGGATGCAAGCCAAGCACAGTTCTGGCTCACAGGATCCCTGGCCAAGTCGGAGTGGAGCACCACCATTCCCATGGTTGTCCTTGTGCTTGTCTGCGCCCCGTTGCTGGCCTGGATCGCCTACCAAGCACTGGCCACCACTCTGGGGCCCGACCTCGCCCGAGCGCTGGGCCAGCGCGTCAACGCCGTGCAGGTGGCGATGTTGGCATTGGCCGTAGCTCTAGCTGCAGTAGCAGTTTCTGCTGCCGGCCCCATCGGTTTCATCGCCTTTGTAGCACCCCAAGTAGCACTACGGCTGTGCGGGGTACCCAGCCCACCGCTTGCGGCCTCGGCTCTTACCGGCGCAGTGCTACTGCTCGGTGCGGACATCGTGACCCAGGCTGTCCTGCCGGTGGAGCTTCCGGTGGGTATTGTCACCTCCGCACTGGGCGGCGTCTTCCTCATCTACCTACTCGTTCAACGCACTAGGAGCACAGACGCATGACCTCCCCCATCCCCCAGCCAAGCGCAGACCACCCGAATACCGCCGGTGGCGTGGATGCTTCCTCGGTCACCGTGGGCTACGGCCAGCGCACCATCATCCGGGATCTCAGCGCCACTTTCCCAGCCGGCAAAATCACCACCATCGTGGGGCCCAACGGATGCGGTAAATCAACCTTGCTGCGCGCCATGTCTGGCCTGCTCAACCTTGATACCGGAACCGTGAGCGTGGATGGCCAGAATATCTCGGACATGAAGCGCAAGGACGTCGCCCGCATACTGGGCATGCTGCCCCAATCCCCCGTGGCCCCAGAAGGGCTATTGGTCTCCGATCTGGTGGCCCGCGGGCGGCACCCACATCAGGCATGGTTCCGCCAGTGGTCCTCCACGGACGAAGACGCGGTCTTCGAGGCCCTAAAGCAAACCGGTTCTGCGGATCTTGCCAGCCGTACGTTGGATGAACTTTCCGGCGGCCAGCGCCAGCGCGTATGGATCTCTATGGTGCTGGCGCAAAACACCGACATCCTTTTCCTAGATGAGCCAACGACGTACCTTGACCTCGCGACCTCCGTGGACATCCTCGAACTAGTCGATAGCCTGCGCCAAGAGCTTGGCCGAACGGTGGTAATGGTGCTGCACGATCTGAACCTGGCGGTGCGCTACTCCGATTATCTCGTGATTATGAAGGAGGGGCAGGTCATAGCTTCCGGCGCACCCGCAGAAATCATCACCGCAGAGCTACTGCAGGACGCTTTTGATCTGCGGGCGCGGGTCATCGAGGATCCAGAGACTGGAGACCCGCTCATCGTCCCGCTCAGGAAACCGGCTTAGGCCCAAGGCCTAAGCCCACCCAGGGTTAAGTAGCAAAAAGTGTGTCTGAGTTACAGCGATCTTGCTGCTCAGGCTGGGTAAATCGGGCGGATATAAGGTCTTTATGCTTATATCCGCCCGTTCCGTGTTCAATCCATCGGAATGGCACCCGCATGTGCTAGCCGGGGGTTGGTGTGCTTTCCGGGTGAGCAAAAACAGACCACGATGCCCGGTATGTGCTGGGCAAATGAAGAAAAACGGAACCACATCCAAAGGCACAACCAGGTGGCGGTGCAAAGACCCGAACTGCGGCAGCTCCACGACACGAACTCGCACCGATCTCACGCAGGCCCGCAACTTTAAAGCCTTCGTCTCTTATGTCACCTCCACAGCGACGTTGTCTGAACTCGCCGGGCAACAAAGGGTGAGTCGTTGGACACTTGATCGCCGATTCGAACCGTTTTGGCTCATCGACGTCCCCAACGACGGTGCCCCGCAGCGCGTCTACGATCAGATCTTCATCGACGGCACCTACACCGCGGCTGGCTGCCTGCTTGTGGCAGCCAGCAGCGACCACGTCATTGCGTGGCACTGGACCAAACACGAAACAGCCCACGCATACACGCAGCTACTTCGCAAAATCGCCGAGCCACTCTGCGTCGTCCTCGACGGCGGACAAGGCGCACTCACCGCGATTAAAGCCTGCTGGCCAAACGCGATGATTCAGCGTTGTCTCGTCCATGCACAACGCGTCATCCGCCGCTACACCACCTCACGGCCGCGCACCGACGCCGGCAAAACCATCTACGCACTGGCGCTGAAACTAACCCGTGTCACCACGCTCGAACAGGCACGGGAGTGGACGCTACGCTTGCACGACTTCGGTCAGGTATTCAAAACATTCCTCAACGAGAAAACACCCGTGCCAAAAGAACGCCGAACACTCAATAACCAGTGGGAATGGACTCATCTGCGGGTACGCAAAGCCTACAACTCACTGCTGCACCTATCGCGCAACAATTGGCTGTTTACCTACCTTAAGCCACCACCGAATGCGCTTGATCCTAAACGCTGGGCTTCAACGACAAACAGTCTTGAAGGCGGCATAAACGCCCAGCTCAAACGCATCGCCGATGCGCACCGAGGCAGGTTTGGGGAACGCCAACGAAAAATGCTCGAGTGGTACCTCCACACCAAAAAGCAACTGCCTGACGATCCGCTAAATATCGCCAGGCAGTGCAATTATGGCCAAGATCAACTCGCCAAAGTCAACGATCTTGCCGAAGAAGACCACAACAAAGCCGACCAAGAAACAGGACGACCAGCCTTCTACGACAACGCTATCCCAACCGAATACAACCACTCGATACGAATCAGAAAAGGCCCCATGAAATAGCACAAAAAGTGTCCGACCGACGACACGCCGACCGGACACACATTTTGCTACTTAACCCGGAAATTTTAAGCCCCGGGCGCTTGCTTGAGCAGAGGCGACACCGGGGCGTACGAGAAAGAGATTACACTTAAAGGGCGCTACGTCCAAGCATAGGTGCTGGATTTGTGCGCACATTCATAAAAGGTCAAGGGGGTTGACACTTTGGGGTCCTTAGATGGGGTTGAAGGTCCTGCTTCCGAGTTTTTCTTCTCAAAGCTCGTCAGTGACTCGCGCTTTGCGCCGTATCTGCAGGAAGCAAACAACGATGTGCAGAAAGCCAGAGAGCTTTATCTTTGGGCTGGGGAGGTTGCCTCTGCAGGTCTGGAGTTACTTGCCCATTTTGAAGTTGGGCTGAGAAACGTCATCGATAAGGCTCTCAGGGAGCATTTCGAACACGATGCTGGCTCAGTGCCGTGGATATTCTCTCGAAATCCTTTAATTGGAGAAGGAGTCCGGGAAAGGGTTGAAGACACAAGGGAGGGATTAAGTCCCCACCACCGAGATTCGCGGGAGCAGATAACCGCGAACTTGCATTTCGGATTTTGGACTCGAATGCTCGGAAAAGGCAACGACGAGCTCTGGCGCCTCTGTTTGCAACGCGCGTTCCCTTATGCCCGAAGTCGTAGCGAAGTTGGCGCCGCAGTGGAAGGGATTAGGAACTTTCGTAATCGCGTGGCTCACCACGATTCGATTCTTGATACCGATGTCCCGTTTGAATGCGATCGAATATTTGCGGTGGCGAACTATGTTGATCCTGCGTTCGAGCATTTTCTTAAGGCAGTAGACCGCGTTGAGTCCCTGTACAACCGGCGCCCGACCGAACCAGCAGATACTTTGTTAGTTCCTGGAAAGAAGGAATGGGAGCTTTATAAAAAGACGTCTGTGTATGTCTGTAAATCAGGACGAACGTTTCGTCCTGTGCGTCATCTTGCGTTTTATGTTGACAGAAAGATTCAAACTGAGATTCCTGCGGTCAAGTATCGGCAGGACAATATCACCTGGAATTTGAACGAGGCGCGGCTCTTAAGGAAAGAGGCAAAAGACCGCAACAGGCCTGAACTGCGGAAAATCGCGCAAGCCATTGAAGAGCTATCTCAAAATGGATGGTGTGATGGCAGTGGGGTTGAAGGTCGGTATCAAGCGTTTGTGTTGACCTCAAAGGACGAAACGCAACCACTTGGAGCGCATCGGACTTTGCCAAGTGAAATTGAAAATACTGCGTCCGGTAAAGGCAGTGGTTGGGTGACTAAGCAGCGCTATTTGTACTTAGAGCGACTTATGCAGCAAGGTGCGGCCTACCTGGCGTAGATCCTGCGACAAGGTGAAAAAGAACCGCGCGGTAGTATTCCCCGCATGGAATCCACCAGCACACCCGCGCAGCGCTGGGGCTTCTTTGCTGTTGTATCACTCGGCCTGCTCATGATCGGGCTGGATAATTCAATTTTGTACACGGCGTTGCCCGCGCTTGAACGTAGTCTCGGCGCAGGTCCCAGCGAGGGCCTGTGGATCATTAACGCCTACCCGCTCGCACTTGCGGGCCTTCTGCTTGGCACAGGCACGCTGGGGGACCGGGTGGGCCACCGCAAGATGTTCCTGATCGGTCTCGGGATTTTCGGTGTGGCGTCGCTGGGTGCGGCGTTCGCGCCGGGCACGGCTGAGATGATCGCGGCGCGCGCCATGTTGGGTGTTGGTGCGGCTGTGATGATGCCGGCGACGTTGGCGTTGATCCGTCTGACGTTTTCCGACGAGCGCGAGCGCAACCTTGCCATCGGTATTTGGGGCGCGGTTGCCGTGGTTGGCGGCGCGCTCGGACCGGTGGTTGGTGGTCTGCTTCTGGAGTTCTTCTGGGTCGGTTCGGTGTTCCTCATCAACGTGCCGATTGTGTTGCTTGCGCTCGTGCTTACGGTGTGGCTGGCGCCGCCGAATCTGCCGAATCCGAACAAGGCGTGGGACGTCATATCTTCGCTGTATTCGCTGGTTGCGCTGTCGGGCCTGACGATGGCGATCAAGCAGGCTGCGAACACCCAAAGCGTCGCGCTGCTGGTCGGCTCGATCGTGGCGTGCGTGTTGGGCTCGTGGCTGTTTGTGCGGCGTCAGGCGCGCCTCGATGACCCGCTGCTCACCTTCGACATCTTCCGGTCCCGCATGTTCACCGGCGGCGTTGTTGCCGCGGCGGGTGGCATGTTCATCATGGCGGGCGCGGAATTGATGACGACGCAGAAGCTGCAGCTTGTCGACGAAGTTACGCCCCTGAAGGCCGGCACCACCGTCGTCGCCATGGCGGTGGCCGCCATTCCCGCGTCGACGCTCGGTGGTGCGTTTTTGCACAAGGTTGGCTTCATGCCGTTGATCGCTGGTGGTTTCGCGTTATCGGTGGTGGGGGCTGGTCTGCTGGTGGTGGGCGCGTCGTCGCATAGCGTGCTGTTCGAGGTTGTGTCGCTTGCGGTGTTGGGCTTTGCGGTGGGCTCGGTGATGAGTGTGTCGTCGATTGCGATCATTGGCGCGGCTCCGATGAACCGTTCCGGCATGGCGGCGGGTGTGGAGGAGGTCTCCTACGAGTTCGGCACCCTGACCACCGTCGCGCTGACCGGTTCGCTGCTCCAGCGGGGTCTGGATGGTGGCGCGACGTACACCGAGTCGTACGAGAATGTGCTGTTCGTGCTGGCCGTATCTGCGGTTGTGTTCGCGGCGGCCACGTGGTGGTGCTTCCGCGACAACCCGAAGTCGGGGTCGGTCAATGCCTGATATGAATCCGCGGGCGTGGCACCGCAAAGCCTCCAAGCCGGTGAGCATTTGGATGGGCGTGTTCATCATCGTGGGGCTTGTCCACCCGTTCATCCCTGAGGGATCGTGGCTGCTCATCCATATTTTTACGCTGGGCATTCTGACAAACTCGATCCTGTTGTGGTCGCAGACGCTCACCGAGCGTTTCCTGGGGCAAAAGCTTGACGACGCCACCCGCCCCGCCCAACTCACCCGCACCTACCTCCTCAACGCCGGCATCGTTGCCACGCTCGTTGGCCAAATGCTGCTGTGGTACTGGCTGACCTGGATCGGCGCGCTGGTCGTCGGCGTTGTGGTGGCGTGGCATGCGGTGGTGTTGGCGGGGCAGGTGAGGGCGTCGCAAAGAAGCAATGCGAGTGTGTACGGCTTCGTGGCTTCGGCGTGCTGCCTGCCGGTTGGTGCACTGTTCGGCGCGGCGCTGGCGGCGGGGCTGCCTGGTCAGTGGCATGCTGCGGTGCGTCAGGCCCACATGTTTATCAACGTTGGCGGCTTCGTCGGTTTTGCGGCGATGAGCGCGCTGAGCGTGCTGTTTCCTGCGATGTGGCGCACGCGCGCTGTCGACCGGGTCGGTGTTGCACTGGTGCTCGCCGGGGCGGGTGTTGTGCTCGCAGTCGCGGGTGCGCTGCTGCGAATGTCCATGGTCACTGGCATTGGTGCTGTGGTGATCGTGGCAGGCTGGGTGTGGCTCTACCAGGGGTTTGTGGTCAACGCGCTGACGGTGTTTGCCGACCCTCGCGGCCGCATCACCTACCCAGCCCTCTCTGCCTTGTGTGCAGTTGCGTGGCTCATCGGCGGCCTGACCTGGTACGCGGTGCGCCTGTTCGGTGGGTCCGCAGACATTCCGACGTTGCCGCTGCTGCTCGGGTTCGCGGCGCAACTGCTGATCGGCACCATGAGTTACCTCATGCCAACCATGATGGGTGGCGGTCCGGCAGCGGTAAAGGCCGGACTGCGGGAACTCAACCGGGCAGCCTACGTGCGCGTCGGGCTATTCAACGTGGCCCTTTTGGCATGGCTTGCGGTGAACAACTCCTACGCGCGGATTGTGTTGTCCTTCCTCGTGTTTGGCGTGCTTGTGGCATTCATTCCGCTGTTGGCGCGTGCCGTGAAGGCGCAGGTTGCGCTGATTAAGGCGTCACGTCGACCCTAAAGAGCATTCCCATCGTCTTGTGTCCCGCGATGGTGCACCAGCCGAGGGTGTCCACGTTGAACTCTCCGTAGTAGGAGGTAGCGCTCTCGCCAGGGCTGAGCCGACCTGAGTAGCCCTCACCGACCTTCAGGTCGTGCTCTTTCTCGCCGGAGTTGGTCAGGTTGACCACGAGTTTCGTGCCGCGGGGCACCTCCACCCGGTCGGGGATGAACCGCATCCGCTCAATATCAACGTCAACGTGGACGACGTCGTCGCCGGTGGGGATCTCACCTTGCGCAGGTGCGAGCAATGTCGCTGCCGTTGCGGTACCAGCGACGAGCGCAGTCACTGCGGACCAGGCGGCGAAGTGCGTTGTGCGTGCCACGGATCGGCTCCTTTGGTGTTCGTTGATGACGTTGAGATTGTATAATCCGAGAAAAACCAAGTTGGACTACAACTCAGCAACACATATAATTTTGGCGGACTTGATACACCCCTCAGGAGAACGCGCATGGAACGTAGGTATGCTCCGCGGCCAGCTGGTGAGCTGATAACCGCCGTCCACCGCCTGAGCGCGAAACAAGTCGAGGTTTTCCAAGAGGTGCAGTCCCACGCCGAAGGCATCCAGGTTGCTGAAATTGGCGAAGCACTGGGCATGCATCCCAACACTGTGCGCGGGCACCTCGACGAGCTCATGGCCGCCGGGGTGATCAGTCGCAGGGTTGCCACTGGTTCTGGCAGGGGGCGCCCGTCGCATATTTACACCGCACGCGTTGCGCCTACGAGCCGGGCATCGGGTGCGATTGTGTCGCTCGTGGAGGTGCTGGCCAGCCAACTGTCTGCCGACGACACCGATGCCGCCAAGGCACTTGGCCGCGAGTGGGCAGACCGTGTGAACGAAGGCCGCGACAACGGCGCAGATGAGGTGGACCTGGCCACGGCTGAACGACAAATCGCGGAACTGCTGCGCGAGCTGGGCTTTGACCCGCTGCAGCGTCCAGATGCGACCACCCGGAAAGTGCGCGAACTTAGCCTCAATGCCTGCCCGTTTGTCACCGAGAGCAACAAACGTCCGGCTCCGGTAATTTGTGCGCTGCACGAGGGGTTTCTGGACGGGACGCTTGGCGGCGTAAAGGTGCAACTGCGCCCCCACGACAGGCCGGGGGAGTGCGGTGCCCGGCTGACCAAGCGGAATTAGGACACGAGCCAGTCGTTCGGGCTGAACAGCTCGTAGAAGACGTTCGCTGGGGCCTTGTCTTCCGGGAGGGCGGCAAGGTCGTCGCGTAGCGACTGCAAGAAGCCGGTCCCGCCACAGAGGTAGACGTCGGCGCCTGCGACATCGATGTTGTGGATGTCGATGCGCTCACCGCTGTCGCGGAAGAACGGGTGGATCGAGCCGTCGTTGAGCGCGGCCACCAGGTCGCGGCTTTCCTGCGCTTGCGCCCAAGTGGCTTCCGACGAGTCTGAGTGCACGTAGGTCACCCGACGCGGATCGTCGTGCTTGACCAGGTGCGTGAGGATACCAGTCAGCGGCGTCGAACCAATGCCGGAGGAGATGAGCACAATCGGGTTCTCGCCCGGGCGCAGCACGAGATCGCCGGCGGCGAGAGTGGCATCGACGGTGTCGCCGACTGCGACGCGCTCCTGCAGGTACGACGACACTTCGCCGTCTTTCTGCACCGCGATGCGGTAGTGCGATGCGTCGCCATCGATGATCGAGTACTGACGCAGCTGGCGGGCGCCGTCGTCGAGCTTCACGCCGATCGACGTGTACTGCCCAGGCTTCGGCGCGGAGAAATCCCCCTCAACGGTGAACGCAGTGACCGTTTCGCTCAGGGCCTCCTTGGCGGTCACCGTGCCGCGGCGGAACACATCGCCATCCGCCACACCGTCAGAGGCGTAGAGCTCCTTTTCGTGCTTGCTCAGTACGTCCGCCATCAGCCAGTAGACCGCGTCCCAGGCCTCGGCCACCTCGGGTGTGACGGCCTCACCGAGCGTTTCGGCGATCGCGGCCATCAAGTTGTCGTGCACGATCTGGTACTGGTCCTCCGTGATGCCGAGGGAGACGTGCTTGTGCGCGATGCGGTCGAGCATCATCACGGGGTCGGGCTGGGAGTCGTCGACAAGATGCGCCGCGAACTTCACCACCGACGCGGCCAGCGCCTTCTGCTGTGCGTTCTGCTTCTGGTTGCCGCGGTTGAACAGGTCGGAGATGAGCTCCGGGTGCGCCGCGAACATCTTGGAGTAGAAGGTGGTCGCGATGGTCTGCATGTTGTCGGCGACCGGTGCGAGCGTGGCCTTCACAGTCTCAGCGTGCGCATCCGAGAGATACTTGCGTTTCGAGTCGGGGAACGTGTCAACGTACATCAGGGCCTCCTTGAAGTCGCGGATCGAATAAACACGATTATAGCCGTTTTAAAACAGGTCGCGTGTTGCGGAGTCGATGTCTTGGATGAGGAAACAGTTTGAATACGGCAGGTCCTCCGCCTCCCCGAACGTGTCTAAAAAGTCCACAGCGAAGTGGTTCAACAGCGGAGCCTGGTTCTGTTGTTGCCGCCCGCGTAGCACCACCCGGGCAAATCCGATGTCTTGCTCCCTAAACGACTCGAACAGCGCGTCTTTCAACGCGTCCGCCTCCGGTGTGTTGCTGGTGGGGAAACAGACACGAAAGTCACGCGGGATCCAGTGGTAGATGGCATTTGCGTACTCGAAAATCAGGTCGGGATCGGTGGTGGACGTGAGTTCGTCGTAAAGCAAACGCGCGGGTGCCGCGGAAGGGTTACGGGCCACAACGTGATGTAGCGATTCGCCGACCGCAGCAACGAGCGGGCCCGCAGCGGGGGATTCGACCAGTAGGCCCGTACACTCCTGGGCGCGGGCGCACGACAAGTAGTACTCGACCGCGCTGGTGCCGCAGCCCACCAGGCTGTCCAGGTAGCCGTCGATGCCGACGCGCACATCGCGCAGGATCTCGTGTGGCAGCTCCGTGCCGTCGTCGTCCACGTCCACCCGCAGAGATACTCTTCCGAGGGGAAATGCGCGGTCGATAAAGACCAGTGGGACGGTCTCCTCCGGGACCATGTCCAGTGAAAACACCTGGCGTCCTTCGCGGACGAATTCGTCTGCGGTGAGTGAGCCGATACGCACGCTAAACGTGTCGGGGTCGGGCAGGCGCATGATGTCGAAGTCGGCGGGGGACTGGGTGTCGTCGACAATCGCGTACTCGGTCACGTCTGGGATCGGCCGCGTCAACGGCTGAGGCATCACCGCGCGGAGCTCGTCCCAGGCGCCGTCCATCGCGTCTTCGATATCGAACTCACCCGCAAGCTGCGTTGCGTACCGGGCGAGAGAGTGGGCGTAGACAAACCGGGGTTCGACCCGTTCCAACTGCTCCATCGCCTGCCGCAGCGCGTCGAGGTAGAAAAACTGATCGGAGACGTGCATGTCGGCTGCGTCTCCCGCCAGGTCAAAGCACTGCCGCGCATACGCGAGCGTCGCGTAGTCCATGGGAGTTTTAAAACCACGGGTCGGGCGTGGTTTCCAGACCGCGAAGAAGTCGTCCATAAAAGCCTGCACGTTGTGCAGATCGCGGTCGTTCAGATCGCCCCAGATCTTCCACGTAACTTCAAGGCCGTGTGGGCGGGCGGTGCCACTGTAATCGCTCATGAGGTGAATCTAACCACCGCGCACGACACGAGGCGAACAGGTGTTCGAACATGTTCGAATGTGTCGTGCTCGGGCCTACACTTGCCACCATGCCTTCGCCAGTGACTGAATACCTGCAGGACATCGTCGAATCCGTGCGCGACCACGACTCCGGCCACCGCGCCGACTACATCGACGTGCTCAAACACGCTGACCCCGACAAGCTCGGCCTCGCACTCTGCACTGCGGACGGACAGCTCTACGCGGTCGGGGACTGCGACTACAAGTTCTCCATCCAGTCCATCTCCAAACCGTTCGTCTACGCGCTGGCGCTGGACATGTACGGTCCCGATGAGGTCCACGCCCACGTCGGCGTTGAGCCCTCCGGTGAGGCATTCAACGCGCTTTCGCTTGACGACGAAGGCCGCCCCGCCAACCCACTTATCAACGCCGGCGCCATCACCGTCAACCAACTTATCGGCGGCCCCGACATCCCCGTGGAGCAGCGCAGCGAGAAACTCCGCGCCTACTTCTCCCGCCTTGCCGGCCGCGAACTGAGCATTGATCAGCGGGTATTCGAATCCGAGAAGGCAACCGCCGACCGCAACAAGGCGTTCGCCCACATGCTGCGCGAAGCGGGCACGATTAGCGACGATGCCCACGAGGCCGTCGCCTCTTATATCGCCCAATGCGCCATTCTGGCCACCGTGAAAGACCTCGCCGTCATGGCTGCCACCCTTGCCAACGCTGGCATCCAGCCGGTCACCGGTGAGCGCATCGTCTCGGCGGAAGCAGCTCGCCTCGCCCAGGCAGTCATGGTCTCCGCAGGCATGTACGACGCCTCCGGGCGCTGGATGGTCAACGTCGGCATCCCTGCGAAGTCAGGCGTGGCCGGCGGTTTGATCGGGACGTTGCCAGGCCAGTTAGGTATTGCGTCGCTAAGCCCGCGCCTGGATAAACAGGGCAACTCCGTGCGCGGCGTGAAAATCTTCCGAGAACTGTCCAGCTCCATGGGGCTGAACCTGCTGTCGTCGAACTTCTACTTCGCGCCGGGCATCCGTCGCATTGAACGCCGCGACGACGCCGAAATCGTCGAACTGCAAGGCATGATCACGTTCACCTCCGCCGAAAGGATCCTGCGTGGTCTTTCCGAGCGCCGTCTGACCAGCACAAACCTCATCCTTGACGTCTCCGGCGTGACCGCGTTTAACAAGGCTGGCCGCGACCTGATCAAAGACGGTCTGATGCAGTACCGGGACGAGGGCTACAACATCTCCATCTACGACCCGGACCACACGCTGTCGGACTACGAGTTCGCCGACGGCACCACCGCCCAAGCCATCCGCGACTTCACCGCCTCCTTCTCCGTCCCGGCCACCCGCGAAGAGGTCTACGAGGCGATCACCAAACCCAAAACCTGGTGGGACGAACGCGTCGAAGGCGACGCCGCCGAACAAGGCTCCGAGTTCCACTACTCTGACGACGACCGCTACGTTGGCTTCTCCGTCAAGGAAGCCGACGACGGCAAGCGCATCGTCTGGGATGTCGAACCCACCGACAACCCCAAAGAGGACCACGAGTGGGACGACACCTCCCTCATCTTTGACATCGAAGAGGACGAATCCGGCAAAACCAAGGTCAACTTCACCCACCGCGGCATGCGCCCCCACGACAGCGGCTACGAAGAAATTGCCAAGGAGTGGCGCGAGCGCATCGCCAAGGGTCTGCAGCCGCTCATTCGGCGCAGGGAGGAAAATTCGACCGATTCATGACGGAAAAAACGACCGATTCACGACGGAAAATTGGTATGGTTCGTGTCTATGGGATACCTGCAACGGGCCGTAGACACCCAACTTGACCAGCTCCTTCCGTATGCGTCTGCTATTGCGGTTGAGGGGCCGAAAGGTGTCGGCAAAACCGAAACTGCGCGCCGGCGAGCGTCGACGGTGCTCAAGCTCGACACGGATGAGGGTGCCGGAGTTCTCGCCTCGGATCCGGCGTTCACCGCAAGCCCTGATGGCACGATCTTGATCGATGAATGGCAGCGCCACCCCGAGTCCTGGGATTACGTCAGGCGGGCGGTGGATAATGGTGCTCCCGCCGGGCGTTTTCTCCTGACCGGCTCAGCCACTCCCGTAGCCGGGACTGATACTCACAGCGGAGCAGGGCGCATCTTGTCAATGCGAATGAGACCGTTGGCGTTGTTTGAACGGCGTGGCTGGGAGTCGTCGATAAGCATGCGCGAACTTTTTCAAGGTGACGCAACCATCGCAGGCGAGACCGACAAAACCCTGAAAGACTACATTGACGCGATAGCGTCCGGCGGCTTCCCGGGCTTCTATGAAGCGCCACCGGTACTCCGCAACCAGCAGCTGGACTCCTATCTCACCCGTGTGGTGGATCGCGACCTCCCTGAGCAGGGCTACACCGCGCGCAACCCAACAGCGTTGATGAACTGGCTAGCGGCGTACGCAGCAGCCAGCTCCACGACGACGAGCTACCAGGAGATTCTCGACGCAGCCACGCCCGGACAAACCAACAAACCCGCTAAATCCACGACGATGGTGTACAGAGAAAAACTCGCCGAGTTGTGGATGCTGGACCCCGTGCCAGCTTGGGATATGCGACGCTCCCCGTTCGCTGGCCTCGCGAAAGCACCGAAACACCAGCTTGCGGACCCAGCGTTTGTCCTGCGTCTGCTGGAGATTCCAGCTGCGAAACTCACGGGGCGGTTTAACTATCTGCTCGGACCACTGTTCGAGTCGCTCGCCACCCTCACCGTGCGGGTAGCGGCGCAAGCATCCTTCGGTACCGTCGGCCACTTCCGCACGGTCAAAGGGGATCGAGAGGTCGACCTCATTGCGCAGGACCAAGACGGTGCGATCGTGGCATTGGAGGTCAAACTGGCCGCCAACGTGGGTGACGACGACGTCAAGCACCTGCTTTGGTTGCGCGAGAAACTCCCGGACGATGTTGTGGACGCGGTGATCCTCACCACCGGCACCCGCGCCTACCGCCGCCCCGACGGAATCGCGGTCGTACCGCTGGCGCTGCTCGGTGCGTAGGCTCGGGCACATGTTGGATCGCACAATCTGGTGGCACGTCTACCCGCTCGCCGCGCTCGGCGCGCCGATCCGCGACACTAAAGATGCCGCACACCGCCTACGCGGACTCGAGGCGTGGCTGGACTACCTGGTCGAACTCGGCTGCAATGGCCTGCTGCTCGGTCCCATTTTCGAGTCGGTCACCCATGGCTACGACACCCTCGACCACCTGCGCATTGACGCAAGGCTTGGCGACGACACCGACATCGACTGGCTTATCAACGCCTGCGCAACCCGTGGCATCAACATAATGCTCGACGGGGTCTTTAACCACGTGGCCCGCACCCACCCTTGGGTTGAGCAAGGTCTTGCCGGCGACACGGACTGGGAGGGTCACAACGAACTGGCCACACTCCACCACGACGAGCGAGAGATCCGGGATGCGGTCGTCGACATCATGTGCCACTGGCTGCGCCGCGGCATCGCGGGGTGGCGCCTCGACGTCGCCTACGCCGTCCCGTCCGAATTCTGGCGCGACGTGCTCTCCCGCGTTCGCGAGGAGTTCCCTGACGCAATGTTCCTCGGGGAGGTCATCCACGGCGACTACGCAGAGATCGCCGCGGCCGGCACGCTCGACGCAGTCACCCAGTATGAACTGTGGAAAGCCACCTGGTCATCGCTTGCCGACGCCAACTTTTGGGAACTCGCCCACGCCCTCGAACGCCACCCCGCAGACCTTTTGACCAACACGTTCATTGGCAACCACGACGTTGACCGGATCGCCTCCACGGTTGGAACCAACAAACTCGTCCTCGCCGCCGCGATCCTGATGACGGTGCCTGGCATGCCGTCGATCTACTACGGCGACGAGCAAGGCTTCACCGGCACCCGCGGGGAGGGCTGGTCTGCCGACGACGCCGTCCGGCCCGCCCTGCCAGCCACACCGGCCGAACTCTCGCCACTGGGTGGGTGGGTTTTTACGGAGTATCAGAAGCTGATCGGGGTGCGTCGCCGCAACGCATGGCTCACACGCGCCCGCGTTGAGGTGCTGGATAAGACCAACGAGACAATCTCGTTTACCTGCACCGACGGCGAGCACTCGCTCCAGACCGACCTGTGGCTTGACCCCACACCCGGCGTGCGCATCCACGCCGGCGGTGAAGAGCTCTACAGCTGGATGTTGAAGTAAGCCAGGATCTGCGCCAACGCGTCCTGCAGCAACTTCAGCAGGTCCGGCAACTGCAGCGTGGTCACGCCCGCGACCGGCACATCCACCGACGGCATACCAGCTGGGGTGAGGTTGATGCGCTCCGGGAACTGTGGCTGAATCTTCGGCTGCTGCTTTGGCTGCGGGGCTGGTTGCTGGGCAGGTGCTGGCTGCTGCGCGGGCGCGTTCTGCTTCGGCGCAGCGTTGTTGGCGTTGTTGGCGTTGTTGGAGTTGGTGTTGTTGCCGCCGGTGGTGCCTTTGAGGCCGCAGCGGTTGGCGGCTTCGTCGACACGCGAAAGCGCATCCAGGATCTGCGGGCCGCGACGGTCGAACATCGCGATCGTGCGCGCCTGGCGGACTTTCTGCTGGTAGTCGGCGTCATTGGTCCAGTAGCGGGAGGCCTGGTCGCAGGAGATCGGACCCGCGGGCAGCTTCGCCAGGGTGTCGTCGATGGCGTCAGCCTGGGCGGTCGGCGCGGCGGCGATCGTGCCGGCCAGCGCCGCGGTCATAGCGAGAGTACGAAACTTCATGCGGGACAGTATGTCACGGATGGGGCAGATGTGACAGGTGGGAAGAGCTACTTCGGGCGCTTTTCGCATCCAATCCCGTCGCCATCGCGGTCTAGGTGGGAGCCGTAGCCCGGGTCATTGCTTCGAATGGGGCGTCCCAAGTCGTTCCAAACGGCGCGGCAGTTCGGGTATGCCCTCGACGGTGCGGGTGCCGGGGCAGGCTCCGGCCGTTGCACCGGCTTCGGAGCAGGGGTTGGAGCGGGCCGCGGTGCAGGTTTCGGTGCTGGCCTCGGTGCTGTTTTCGAGGCGGGCTTCTTCGGTGCGGGCTTCGGTTTCGCGTGGCAAGGGATGTACTTCGGTGCAGGGTTCGGAATGAATCCCTGTTTCATCGCCCAGCATGTGCCAGCAGCGATCGCCCCGTACACGGCAATGGCGCCAGCAAGTCCAAGCGCGATCTCGAGCGGGGTGTATTCCTCTGCGATGGCGGGGTTCTGCTCGGGATTTGCAGTAGTCGTGACTGGGGTGGCTGTCGCGGTAGTGCTTGGTTCCACGGCTTCGGCTGCGGGCGCTGTTAACGTTCCGGCAGTGACGGCGCTGGCGGCAAGCGCCGCTACGAGAGTTTTCTTCATGCGTTAAGCATCCCACGTGGCCACCTTTGCTTCATATGCAGGTCTCGATATGCGTAATCCCAGGTTGGAGCGTTTTCCCGAAATTACGGCGGAAACTCGGAAAACGTCGTGACCAGCAGTTACGCATATCGAGACCTGCATATGAAGGGAAATGGGGCGAGAAATGGGGCGAGAAATGGCCGCGAAACCTACGCCCCGACGAAGCGACGGATCAGGGACCGGTACGCCCGCACAGTGAGGTCGACGTCTTCGAGGGAGACGGATTCGTCGTGGCTGTGGAGCTCACCTAGAACAGACCCCAGCGTTTCGCCGCGCCCGTGGAGGGCGAATCCGTAGCCGACACCACCTTTACGACGAGCAAAGCGCAGGTCGGATCCACCCGCCGCGATCGTCGGGACGACGGGGACGTCGGGGAAGAATTCGTGGAAGGTGTCCACGATGGCGTCGTAAAGCGGGCCCGAGGTGGGGGAGACGGTGCCGGGTTCGGTGATGAGGTGGGTGATCTCCACCTCGTCGGCAAGGTCGCCGAGCGCTTCCCGCAGCAGATCGTCGATCTCTTCTTGCGTTTGGCCAGGCAAGGGTCGGATGTCGAGCTCCATCCAGGCGACGGACGGCAACACGTTGATCGCCTCGCCGGCACGCAGCACGGTGGGGGAGATGGTGAGGTGGCTCATGGCGTGGGAGTAGCTCTGCAGCTGACCGAACGTCTCGTAGCCTTCGCCGCGCAGCAGGGCCGCTTCGGTGTCGGGGTCGAATTTCCAGGCGCGGACGTAGCCCTCCCAGATGTCGTCGCTACGCACTTCGGGCGTGATGGCGGCGATGCGGCGCGCGACCTCACCGATCTTGGTTACCGCCATGTCGCGGCCGAACGGCGCGGAGCCGTGGCCGGCGTCGCCATGCACCGTCAAACGCCGCTGAGCTGCGCCCTTCTCGCCGACGACGATCACGAGCGCGTCGGAGCCGTCGGACACAGGCAGGTGGGAGCCGCCCTCCTCGGACAGGCAGTTCGCCCAAGGGAACGACGCGTTCTCCGAAAGCCACGCCGCGCCGAGGCCGCCACGGGCCTCCTCGTCGGCGCATCCCACAAAGGTCAGGGTGCCTTTCGGGCGCACACCGGAGAGGGCAACGTCGCGCACAGCCGCCGCCATGGCAGCGGTGATGTAGAGCATGTCGGTGGCGCCGCGCCCGTACATGCGGCCGTTTTTGATCTCACCCCCGAACGGGTCAACTGTCCATTTATCCTCGTCGACGGGCACGACATCGGTGTGGCCCAAAAGGGTGAGTGGCTCAGCGTTGGGGTCGGTGCCTTCGATGGAAAACGCTACAGAAACTCGACCCGGATGGGGTTCGAAGCGTTCCACGTTTACACGGGTATCCCCGAAGAATTCCTGCAGCGTGCGGGCGTTTCTTTCCTCGTGTCCAGAATCTGTCGTGAGATTGTTGACACATCTATTTCTAATAAGGGCATGTAACAGTTCCAGGGTGTCATCGGTTAGGCTCATACCACATAACACTAATGTCGGAAATTTTTGGAGACATGGGATGACTGAAACTACCCTCCCGGGCCGCCGCTCGGATAGCCAAGACCCGCGTGCACTGCGCACGCGAAAGGCGCTTATCGACGCCACCATGCGCCTTCTCAACGACTACGAGGTCGCTGATCTGAATGTCTCGCAAATCGTGAAAGAAGCAGGCGTGAGCCGTCAGGTGTTTTACCAGCACTTTGAGGACCGCGACGCCCTCGTGCTCGCCACCGCAGCGCAGTGGGTCTTGGCGGCCTACGGCAGTTTCGCGGAACGATTCAGCATTGACAAGAACTTTGAAGCGTCGGTCACTGCACTGGCACAGGCGACCGCTGGTCACTACACCGCCGCCACGCGCATCATCGACTCGCCGATCCACAGCCTCCTGGATAACCAGGTCTACGAGGTCATGCTGCCCACCATGCGCGAACAACTCCTGCCCCGCGCCGCCCGTTGGGAAAACGCGGACATGAAGCTTGTCGACGATATGGCCCGGTTCTACATCGCAGGCATGCAGCAACTCATTGAGCAGTGCATCCGCGAAGGCGTTCCCGCAGAGGAGTTTGGTCGCCGCGCCGAAGCCGTGCGCCGCGTGCTCATTCGTGAGTAGCCTGGCGGGGTATGAACCAGGTACGTGAGGTCGTCGAAAAGCTAAAAGCCCTGTACAACGCGTCGTGCGACATCGCACGCGCCGGAGACTTCGAACGCTACGGGGAAGTGCGCTACCCCAAACTCACCGTCGAAGTCCGCGAATGGCGCCCCATCGACCGCTCCAAAACCTTCGGCTACGTCGACAAAGCCGGCACCTACTCCGCCGTCCTCTCCCGCCCCGACCTGCTCGAGGACTACCTCATCGCCCAACTCGAGGCGCTGACCTCGAACTATCCGTGCTCCATGCGTGTGGAGTACTCCGATATCGTCATCCCGCCCGCCTACATCAAGGGCACACCGCCTATCGACGAAACACGCAACCTGCCCCGACCCGCCCTCGACGACGTCCACGACGCCATTGTCGACGGCCACTGGGACGCCTTCCACGGTCCGGAAAAACCCCTGTTCCACTTCGGCCCGCAACGCTTCGACCTCGCCATCGCGCGACTCGAGCACTACACCGGCATCGACGTAGACACCCTGCAGCGCTACATCCTGTTCACCAACTACGCCATGCACGTCACCGAATTCGTGCGCTTCGGCCTGCGTGAACTTTCCGACCCCGACTCGCGCTACACCCGCCTCGTCCTCCCCTCCGGCGAAACAGTTTCCGACACCGTCGCGCTCGAGGACCTGGAGCTGGGGTCGAAGTTCCAGATGCCGCGCTACGACCTGATCACCGAAAACGGCGACGGCATCACCATGATCAACATCGGCGTCGGCCCCTCCAACGCCAAAACCATCACCGACTCGCTGGCCGTTCTGCGTCCGGAAGCGTGGATCATGATCGGCCACTGCGCCGGCCTGGACGCCCGCATGCGCATCGGCGACCTCATCCTCGGCAACGCCTACGAACGCCACGACCACGTTCTCGACGACTACCTGCGCCGCGAACTGCCCATCCCCGCCGTCCCCGAAGTGCAACGCACCCTGGAAAAGGCCGTGACCAAGGTGTACGGCGACGACACGTCGTTGATGCGCACCGGCACCGTCCTGTCCACCGGCGACCGGAACTGGGAGTGGAAAGACCCGCAGGACCTGTGGGAATGGCTCCGGGGATCCACCGCCGCAGCCGTAGACATGGAGTCCTGCACCATCGCCGCCAACGGCTACCGCTACCGCGTCCCCTACGGCACCCTGCTGGCCGTATCCGACCTGCCGTTGCACGCTGTGCCGAAACTGCCCGCCGGCGCCCAGGCGTTCTACTCCAACTCGAAGGAAGCCCACGTCATGTGTGCCGTGCGTGCGATGGAGAAGCTTGCCCGGCGCCCCGAACGTCTCCGGACCCGGAAGCTGCGCCGCACGATCGGTGAGGTCCCGTTCCGGTAGGCCCTTCGCGCTTCATATGCAGGGCTCGATATGCGTAACCCCTGGTCACGGCGTTTTGCGGAAAATTGGCCGAAATTTCTGAAAACGCGCTGACCTGCACTTACGCATATCGAGCCCTGCATATGAACAAAACCCCGCACACCTAACGGCCAAGTTCGAGGCGCGCCCGCACCGCCCCGACGAACTCCTCGGGGTGCTCCTCCAGGTAGCGCGGCGCGTACCGGAGCAGGGGATGGCCGGCGTTGCCGAGGCGGTCGGCGCGCGTTTTCTCGTCGAGAAGTGCCTTGTGCGCAGGGCCGAAGGTGGTGTCGTCGTACTTCACGCGCCCATCGATCTCAACTCCCAACCACCCGTTAATCAGCAGGTCAACGCGGTACCTCCACCGGGTGAGTGTGACGTTGGCGCGGACGTCGGTGATGCCGGCTTCGATGAGCAAAGCGCGCGCGTAGGCCTCGGGTGCGGATTCGGACAGGGTCGACGCGTGCTGCGCGGCCAGGCGGGCGGCGGGTTTGCCTGGGAAGCGCGGCTCAGTTTCGACGAGGTGCTGAAGCTGGGCCGGTGTGAAGCCACCGCGTTGGACGAGCCAGTCTGCGGCGACGAGTGCGTGGGTGAAGCCGTCGAGGCGGGCAATGTCCAGAAAGGTTTGCAATGGTGACGTAGTGGACATGGCTTCCCCGCGGCGGATCCGGGAGGCGGGGAGTGTGCGTTGCACGTAGCGTACGCCGGCGGGCCATGTTGAGCGCCGCGGCACCGACGGCAACACCAAAGCGACCTGGTCTAGCGGCGTGTTCACGACCCACATGTCGTTGAGGTACGCGGAGGCGCGACCGGTGATCACGGCGGCGTGGACGGCAAGGCCCGCGCAGTAGGCCCGGGCCCAGTGCTGCTGGTGGACCTTCAAGGCGTCGTACGAGCGGCGCGCCAGCGCGTGTGACGTGGATAGGCGAAGCAGGTCGCTGCTGAGATATGTCTGCCCTCGGACGTCGACAAGGTTGGTTCTGATTTCGGTTTTCCATTCCCCCATGCGGGAAATCCTAGGTGGTTTGTACACTGCCTGGCGATGGAAACTTTCTTCGACGACCCCGCGATTGCGATGGCGCATCGGTCCGCTGTGCGTTCGATTGAGCGGGTGGTCAAGGAAACGGCAACGCCGACCCCGAACGCGCAGCAACGCGTCATAGAACAGTTAAGGAACCCAAAAACGCTGGTCATCACGGGCGCGGGCGTGTCGACGGATTCGGGCATTCCCGACTATCGCTCCGAAACCGGCCGTTTGACCAAGGGCCGTCCGATGACGTTTCAGGAGTTCGCGCATTCGCCGCGTCAGGTGCGTCGGTATTGGGCGCGTGCGTTCGTCGGTATGCAGTTCATGCGGGCGGCGCGGCCAAACCGGACGCATTTTGCGCTTGCGGAGCTCGAGCAGGCCGGCCTGATTCGTGGCATTGTCACGCAAAACGTCGATGGACTGCACACACAGGCGGGCTCGCGAAACGTGATTGCGTTGCATGGCGATATGGAGCATGTGGTGTGCCTGGACTGCAATTTGATGCATGAGCGATCGCTTATCGACGACCTCCTCACCGCCGCCAACCCCAACTACTTCAATTCTGTCGAGGTGGTCGGGACGATGATCAACCCGGACGGCGACGTGGAACTGCGCCAAGAGGACGTGGAGCGCTTCCGCATGATCACCTGCCCGAACTGTGGTTCGGAGCGCCTGAAGCCTAGCGTGGTGTATTTCGGCGAGAACGTGCCTAAGGCCACGAGAACACTGGCGGATCAGTGGCTGGCGGAGTCGACGGGTGTGGTTGCGATTGGCACGTCGCTTGCGGTGATGAGCGGCTACAAGTTCATTCTGGATGCGAAGAAGCAGGGCAAACCTACCGCTGTGATCAATGGCGGGCCGGGGCGTGCGGATACGAAGGTGGACACGCTGTGGCGCACTGACGTCGCTGACGCCATGGATGCGATCCTGGACGGGCTCGACTTGTGATTCTCCTGCTCATTGTTCTTGCAGTAGCGGTTTATCGTTACATCACTACGCCGTTGGAGACTGCGTTTTCCACCGCCTACCCAAGTGATCTCCACGTCTACGTGCTGGGCGGGCAGCAGGTGAAGGACCACCTGCCGCTCTATGCGCACGACCTGTTGCCGGGCTTGCCGTTTACGTATCCGCCGTTTGCGGGCGTGGTGTTTTCGTGGCTGCCGACCGAGGAGTGGTTCGGCGTCGCCTGGAAGTTGGTCAGTGTGGTGGTGTTGGCCGGGGTGGTGTGGGGGTCGTCGATAAGCAAGAAGCACGTGGTGCCGCTGGTGGCCTTTTTCGTGCTGTGCACGGAGCCGGTGCAGGGCACGCTGTACTTCGGGCAGGTGAACCTGCTGCTCATGGGGCTGGTGTGCCTGGATTTCCTGCCGAAGAACAGGCTGCCGGGCATCGGGACGGGCCTGGCTGCGGGGATCAAGCTCACGCCCGCGTTTTTCATTGTGTTGTTGATCTATCAGCGCAGGTGGGGAGCAACATTCGTTGCCGCGTTCACGTTCGTGTGCACTGCGGCGAGCGGGATGAATGTGGTGGACGCGCCGAACTTTTGGACGCGCGCGATCTTCAGCACGCAACGGATTGGGGTGGACGAGAATCCGGGGGCGCAGTCCATACGCCAAGTGCTGGCCCGCGCCGGGATGGATTCGACGCTGTTGTGGCTCACGCTGTGTGCCGCCGTGACCATCCTTGCGCTCCTTGCTTGTCGACGAGCCCCCGCACCCCTCGCCGTCTCCTTCATCGGCCTGACCGCGTGCCTGGTTAGCCCGTTTTCCTGGTACCACCACTGGGTATGGATCGTGCCGCTTGGCGTGTTCGTCTTCGAACGCTACGGCTCGGTGGCGCTCATGGTGCTGATGGCCCCGTACGCTTCGGTAGTGCTCTGGCCTGGCGCCCCGCAGTTCCTTTACATTGCCGTGCCAGTGCTCTTTATGGCGTGGTACGCGCTACCCTCGGGTTATGCGCATCCGTTTATACGCCGCAGCGACCGCGGCAGCCACAGCACTCGCTCTCGCCCCCGCAGCTTCAGCCGACCCGGCCCCCGTTACCGGCGTGGAACTCAACCAGCCCGCCGACCAGGTCATCGCGCTTGAGACGAAGTTCAACCTGACCAACGATGCGGAAACCGGCATCAGTGAACTGCGCAAGCTCCGCGGCGACATGTGGGACCAGAACGTGCCATACGACGGAAAACCGCTCCGCACGGTCGCTGCAGAACAGGGCCTGGATACCCGCGAGAAGTACGTCAACGCGGTGCAACTGGACACCGGCTACAACCTGATCGCACTGCAGCGTGCGGTGGAGGCGGCGAAGAAGTTCGCGCACGTCCGCCCGTTCAACGCAACGTGTACGGACAACTGCGGCCCGGAGGACACCGCCACCATCGGCGGCAAAGGAGGCTGGGGCGCGAACCTGCACAGCACGGCTAACATGAGCCGCGCCATGCAGGGGTGGGGCTATGGCGAGCTGGCGGACCTGAAGCGTCTGAACGGCAAGTGGTCCGACGACAAGAACAGCATGACCGGCCACCTGCACACGTTCCTGAACCCCACCGTGACTCGTGTCGGTTTCGCCGGTGCGGTCACCGCTGAGGGCGAGGCATCGGCTGCGGTGGTGGGATACAAGCCGACCGACGTGGAATCCATGCCGCAGGGTTCCCAGAAGGTGGTTCTGCACCGTCCGGCGGATGGCAACGAAACCCCGAACACCACGCCGAAGAAGTTGGTCTTCGCGGGTGTCGGCGATAAGTCGCCGGACGACGTGCGCCGGACCGTGAGCATTGTGTTGACAGTGCTATCGATCCTGGCTGCAATTGTGAAGTTCATCGAGCCGTACCTGCGCCCGATCGCCGATAAGTTTATGGGGCGATAGCCTCGGCGACTTGGTCGAGGGCATCCATGGTGTCCTCGTAGCTGCCGTCGGCGCTGCGCGCGCCGATGGCTACCCCAACGTGTTTGATCCAGCCGAGTTGGCGGGTGTGCCAGGAGCCGTCTTCCTCCACGTCTGACCAGCCGCCTTTGAACGGAACCCCCAACTGGCCGAGCCCGTAGGCCTGGTCTTCGGTGATGTTGCGCATGTCCGCCAGGACGGGTTGGGATTGGTCGCGGGTGCTTAAGTAGTGGGCGTATTTCGCCTGGTCGGCGAACGTCCAGCTGGTGGTGCCAAACGCGCCGCGCACGTTGACGTGCGGCCCGGCTTTTTCGATTTCCTCGCCGACGAGTTTGGCGGCTTCGAGGTCGTCGCCCATGCAGTCCCATAGGGCGCGGGCGGAGTCGTTGTCGGACCATTCGATGGAGGCCTGGGTGAAGTCCGCGATGGTGGCGTGGTCGTATTCGCAGTGCCGTTCGGCGGCGCGTGCGATGGGGATTTTGATGGTGGACCAGGCCGGCAGGGTGTCCAGGGAGCCGGCTTGGGTGAGGGTGGTGCCGTCGTAAAGAGCGACGCCCACCTCGGTGTTTGTCGCCTCCTCAATCTTTGCGACGACCCCCTCAAGGCCCTCATACTGCTCCTGCGTCTGCGTCGGTACTGCCTCGGTCTGAAACGGCTCAACCGGAACTTCTGTGGAACAGCCGGCCAGCAGTAGCACGGCAACCCAGGCGACCTTGCGCATTACGCCCCCGCAACCGCCAGGGGCTCGCGAAGCACGTAATCCAACGCCACGGCGCGGGCGATGTCGCGCACCACATCCTTGTGGCTAGGGATCAGGCGCAGATCGATAGGGCCGGAGGTATGTTCGCGGACGGTGCGGGCGAAGGGGGCGGAGGCGAGGGGGTCGTCGATAAACGCACTGCCAGCAACAACCACGGTGTTGGGGCAGTGGTCGGAGCACAGCCCAGCCACGAGCGTGCCCAGGCCGCGGGCGCGGTTGTCGAGCGCGGAACGGGTTGCCTCCCCGGCGTCCTCCACCGCCTGGCGCAGGGTGCGGATCGTGGGCACATCGATGGCGTCCAGCAGGCCCTGGGTGGTCAGCTCGCCCTGCTCGACCTCGATGGGGTTGACCCCTTCGGGGCTGGAGATGGCGCAGGCGAGGGAGTCGTCGGCAAACAGCGCCATCACCGACGGGGTGTCCAGGTCCGCAGTGGATTGCATCTCAGAGCCGACAATCGCGCTGGAAATCGAGGTGACCTGCACCGGCACGGAGAACTGCTCGCGCATCTGATCGCCGATGTTCACCCCGTCCCACCCCAGGTTGGGGGCGTAGACGTCGCCGCTGCCGCGCACCGTGCCGGATGTGGTCACGCCCACGGTGGCGAGCGGGCGGCCGACGCTGGTGGTCAGTTTGTTCAGGCCCGCCATGATGTGCTGGATGAAGTCGTCCTCGCTCATGCGCGCAACCGGCAGGTCCACGTCCACGCTGCGCAGGGTGCGGCCCTTGAGGTCGAACAGGGCGATGTAGGTGGAGTCGGTGCCCACGGACACACCCGCGTGCGTTTCGGTGGTTTCGGCGAGTTCGAGGGGGATGGTGGGCCGTCCGCGGCCTTGGGATTGGGTGAGGTCGTTGCGTTCGGTGACGTATCCGGCGTCGACAAGCGCCGCGATTGCGCGGGTGACAGTGGGCTGAGACAGGCCGGTCGCGCGGACGAGCTCGCTGCGGGAGGTGAGTTCCTGCAGGCGAATGAGGTGCAGGCATTTCGCCGCGGGAGTACGAGGACGAGAAAACGAAGCCCAAGTCATGATGAATATATTTACTGGATGGTGCGACGAATTGTCCATTTGGCCAGCTCCTATACAATCGCCCAGCATGAGCCAACCCATGCGCGAGCCGTCGCTTCTCGACGCCACCTGCGAGGATTTCGTTTACGACCTCGCAGCCATCTCTCCCACGCTGGCAACCCAAATTGGCATCGATGGCCACGACGGCGAATTGCAGGACTTTTCCCCCGAGTACTGGGACCGGGTCGCAGACCGCATGCGCGACCTCATCGCCGACGTTGACGCGTTGAACGACTCCACCGATGACTCCGACGACGAAGACGACTTCGACGACGTAGACAACCTCACAGCCGCCATCCTGCGCGACCGCCTGTGTATGAAGCTCGAGCTTCACCACCGCGGCGAGCTCCTGCGCCAGCTGAACAACATTGCCTCACCGATTCAGGAGATCCGCGACTCGTTCGCGCTGATGCCGCGCGTGACGGAGCAGGACTTCGACGCCATCGCCTCCCGCATGTCCCGCATCCCGGCAGCGCTCGCCGGCTACCGCGAATCCCTGGCAGAGGCTGCCTCTGCCGGCGATGTGGCATCCCACCGCCAGATTGACACCGTGATCAACCAGTGCGAGGCGCTGGGCGAAAGCGACTCCCAACTCGACGAACTGGGCCTCCCGCCGGAGTCCAAGATCGTCGAAGAGGCGAAGGCCGCGTTCACACAGATGGCCGACTGGCTCTCCACCGAACTCGGACCCAAGTCGCCCCACGACGATGCCGTGGGCCGCGAGCGCTACGAACTGTTCGCCGAACTTTTCCACGGCCGCAACGTGGACCTCGACGAGGGTTACGCCTGGGCGCAGGAGGAACTGAAGCGCACCGTCGATAAGCAGAAGCAGATCGCGCGCAAGCTTTACGACGACGACTCCGTCGCCGCCGCATACCGCCACCTGAACCAGGACGAGCGCTACACCATCCACGGCACCGACAACCTCCTGGCCTGGATGAACAGCGTCAACGAAGACGTGGCCAACGTGTTCCCGATCCCCGAGGGCATGCCCCCGGTGGAGTGCGCCATCGACCGCGCCGGCTCCGGCGGTATCTTCTACACCCCGCCAAGCGACGACATGATCCGCCCCGGCACCATGTGGTGGTCCGTCCCGGAAGGCCAGGAGACGTTCCACACCTGGCAGGAGTTGACCACCGTGTTCCACGAGGGCATCCCGGGCCACCACCTGCAGCACGCCTACGCCCTGCTCAACCGCGGTGAACTGAACTTTTGGCGACGCTCCGTCTGCTGGAACTCCGCCCACGGCGAAGGTTGGGCGCTCTACGCCGAGCACCTCATGGACGGCTACCGCGAAGACCTCGGCTACCGCATGGGTCTGCTCGACTCCATGCGTCTGCGTCTCGCGCGCGTGATGGTGGACATCGGCGTGCACCTGAAGAAGACCACCCCGGAAGGCACCGGCGTGTGGGACGCCCAGTACGCCAAGGCCTTCCTGCGCGACAACACCGCCATGGCGGAAGCCAACCTGGCCTTCGAGCTGGACCGTTACATGGGCTGGCCGGGCCAAGCCCCGTCGTATGCCCTGGGTTTCAAGGACTGGATCGACCTGCGCGACCAGGCCCTCAGCCGCGGCATGACCCAGGACGAGTTCCACACGAAGGCGCTGAGCCTGGGCTCAATGCCGATGGACATCCTGGCTCACGCGATCCTGCACTAGTCGTCTCGCTCGATTCGCTTCAGGATTCGGGGGACGAACCCGGCGAAGATCAACACGCAGATCAGCCGGATGAGCTGCAGTGCCACCACGGCGGGTCCGGCTCCACCCTCGGCGGACAGTGCCAGCGCGGTCTCGAGCGCGCCGGGTGTGGTGGCGAGGTAGCCCTCGTAGAGGGTCAGACCCAGCCACTTGGCTACGACCCACCCGATGCCCGCACAGAACACCATGAGGCCGACGATGTAGGCCATCGTCGCCGGCAGCAGTTTGGAAAACGCCTTCAACGCCGGCACGGACAGGCCGCCGCCGCACATCCAGCCAAGCGCCAGGAATGCCGTAATGCTCAGTGGTTCCGGGGGAACAATGGTGAAGTCTGCGAACGACCCAACCAGTACCGTGACCAGCATCGGCCCGAAAATGGACGGGTTGGGCAGCCGAGAAACCTTGCCGAGTGGAATTCCCACCCCGATCAGTGCCGGCACCAGCAACCACATCCACCAATAGGGCTTGAGGTGCATGACTTCGCCGGCGGCGGGCGCATCCAAAAATGACACCACCACTGGCAGTGTTATCGACACCGTCAGCAACCGCAGGTACTGGCTCAGGCTGACGTAGCGCATGTCCGCCCCTAGGTCTCGCGCGAGCGCCGGCATCAGCGACGCCCCACCAGGCAGCAGCGACAGCACTCCCGTCTTCCTGGAGACGCCATGGTTCGCCAACACCAAACCACCGAAGAACGCCACTGCAATCACCAACACCGCCGCGATCAGGCCAGGGACCAAGAACGGCAGCAAATCACCTGGTGGAATACCTACCAGCGGCAGCGCCGCCACCACGCCGATCACACCGCGGGCGAGGGTGAACAGGTGCTCGTTGATCCGCAGGTCACGCTCAGTGACAATCGCGACCGTTCCAGCACCAACGATCCCGGCGAGAATCCATGCGGCCGGCACGTGCAGGTAGGTGAACACGAGACCGCACAGCACCGACAGCGGGGCAGCGACGATCCAACGGTTCATGTGGGGCATAGTAGTCGCATGCTCGCCTTTCTTATCGCTGCCTCTGCGTTCGCTGGCTGGATCGATGCGGTGATCGGCGGCGGCGGCCTCGTGCTCATCCCGATACTCATGGCGACGACCGGCATGCCCGCCGCATCCGTGCTCGCCACCAACAAGGTTGCGGCGATCAGCGGCACCGCCTCGGCCGCAGTCTCGCTCGTTCGCCGCGTCGGGGTGCCCAAGTTCACGTGGATTTATGCCCTCATCGCAGGCATCGCCGCCGCGCTTGGAGCAACTGCAGTTGCGCTTATCGACGACTCCATCGCCAACCCGATCATCATCACCCTCCTAATCGCCGTCGGCATCTTCGTGGTGGTCAAACCGACGTTTGGGACGACCGGTAAGAGAAGGGTGTCGTCGATAAGAATTGCTCTGGGAATCGCAGCCGCCGCACTGATCGGCGCCTACGACGGCATCTTCGGCCCAGGCACCGGCATGTTTTTGATCATGGCATTCACCGCCATTTTCACGCAGCAGTTCCTCCAATCCGCGGCGATGGCCAAAGTGGTCAACACCGCCACGAATCTCGGCGCGCTGATTGTCTTTGGCGTGGGTGGCTACATCGATTGGAAACTGGCGCTGATTCTGGCTGTTGCCAACGTGATCGGCGCGCAGATCGGCACGAGAACGGTGCTCAAGGGCGGCTCCAAACTGGTGCGCGTCGCCCTGCTCATCCTCGTGGTGGTGCTGTGCGTGAAACTACTCAAGGACCAGGGAGCCATTGGCTAGGCCATAAATGGCCGCAACCGCGCCGACCAGCACCAACGCCACAACGAACCACTCAAAGGTGTTGAAGGAACGCTCGTTGTTGGCGCGCCGGGTAGCCACGTACGGCACCATGCCCGGCACCACCGCCAGCGCGCCCAACAGCACGTATACCGGGTCCGCCGCGTAAATCAGCCATAGCGAGTACACCGAACCGATCAACCCCACCACCAGGTGAACGTGATGATCACGCGCGATGAGCACCAGGTAGATGGAGGAGAAGATGTAGGGCAGCAGGTACATGATCGTGGCCAACTGCACCATGCCGTTGTACGACGCCGCCGAGACGAAGAACACGACCACGAACAGCTGGATCACGATGGTGGACAGAACCTGGGCGTTCTTGGTCGTCGCCAATCGCTTGGGCAACAACCCATCGCGGGCCATCATCACAATCGGCTCGGCGCACAGCATCTGCCACGACACGTACGCACCCAGCACCGACAAGCACAGACCGATAGAGACCAGCGCGCCACCCCACGGGCCGACAACTGCCTCAAGCACGGCACCCATCGAGTTGTCCGGCAGCGCCGCCAACTCTTCCTGGCTGAGCACACCGTAGGACAGGGTGGACACCGCCACGAGCAGGGCCAACACCGACAGGAAGCCGATGATGGTCGCACGGCCCACATCGCTGCGGCGGCGAGCCTGCTTGGAGTACACCGACGCGCCCTCAATACCAATGAACACCCACACCGTGTACAGCATGATGCCCTTCAACTGAGCGCTAAACGGCGCACTGTTGGCGTTGCCCCAGAAGTCGGTGGTGAAGCGGTCCCACGAGAACCCCAGGAACGCCACCAGCACAATAAACGCCAGGATGGGTACGAGTTTTGCCACGGTGGTGACCACGTTCATCACCGCCGCCTGCTTCAGGCCGCGCGTCAGCCCCCACAGGATCAGCCAGCTCATTGCGGACACCGCGATTGCCAACACCCAGCGGTTCTGCAGCACCGGCACATAGTGGCTCAGTGTGCCGAAGAACAAGGTGGCATACCCAACCTGGGCCATCACCGAGCCGAGCCAGTAGCCCCAACCTGCGGTAAATCCGATGAAGTCACCCAAGCCGGCGCGCACGTAGGCGTACACGCCGGAGTCCAGGTGGGGTTTCCTCACCGCCAGGATCTGGAACACGAAAGCAATGGACAACATGCCGACACCGGCAATTGCCCAACCAACAAGCATCGCTCCGGGGCTCGCGACCGAGCCGATGTTTTGGGGGAGCGCGAAAATGCCGGAACCAATGGTCGATCCGATGATGAGGGAGACCAGCGTCCAGACCGAAACGGTGCGCTTTGTCATGGCGACTAACACTACCCCAGGGGTTGTCTACTACAATCATCAATCGATACAGAACGTTTAAAGCATAAACAACTGAGGGAGGCGGCAAATGCGCAAGAAAATTGCGGCAATGACATGTGCCATTGCACTGTCGTTGGCAACCGTTTCCCCAGCGTATGCCGATGACGGATACAAACAAACAGCAGTCGTGCCGGGCCTGACCGCCACCATCGAGGCACCCCTGCCCATCGGCGAAGCCTGGTACGAAGCCGAAGACTTACCGCGTTGGGCAACCTTGAACCCCGACGGTTCCATCCACCTCACGCCGGGGGAGGGGGTTACCCCCGGTGTGTACGAGTGGCCCGTCCGCGCAGTGCTTGCCGACGAGACCGAGCGAGTCTTCTCCGTCCGCGTCACCATCAGCAAGGACGCTTCGTCGGAACTCAACCAGGAAGGCGCGATCATCGACGCGCTCGTCGAATACGCCCCCGAGGTCTCCCCGAAGTGCTCCGCCACCGCCATCGGCGTCGGCCTGCCACTGCTCGTGCTACTGCCGCTTGGGTTCGCCTCCCAGATGAGCTTGCCGCTGGCCGCGCGTCAGAACGACCTCAACTTGGTCGTCGAGAACGCCCTGAGCGTCGATCTGAAACTTCGGGACCTCAACTCCCGCGACGTTGACCTCGGCATCGCCGCCATCCTCGCCGTCGCAGGCCTCGCTGGCGCAGGCGCGATCATTTCCCAGTGTGTGAAGTAGGGTCCTCCGGCCACGCGTGCTTGGGGTAGCGGCCCCGCATCTCCTTGCGCACCTGCTGGTACGGCCCCGCCCAAAAACTGTCCAGGTCATCCGTCACCGCAAGCGGCCTACCCGCAGGCGACAGCAGGTGGTACAGCACCTTCACACCCGCGACTGTTTGGCCGTGTTTGCCAAACATATGCTGCAGTTTCACCCGCTTCACCGGCCTGCCAGAAGCGTACTCAAACTCCTTCGGCGCCACCTGGTCCAACTCCGCGACCTGCTTCCAATCCAGTTGCCGCAACATCGCCGCCCGCATATCGCAATTGCCTATCGACGACCCCTTCGCCACCTCGGAAACCTCAACCGAATAGTCCCCTTCGCTCACATCCGGCCACCCAAGGGTGGCGTGCAGGAAGTCCAGCCGTTCCTTCAGGTGCTGCTCCTTGTCGTTGAGCGGGAAGTCCTCAAACCGCAGGTGGGTGAGCGCTTCCGCCGCCTCGTCGGGAGTCAGTTTGATCGGGGTGGAGGAGAGCTCAATCGCACCGACGGAGGTGACGAGCCGGCCGCGTACCTTGTCGTCGACAAGCATTGCTTTCTTGGTCTCGGTCACCCTGTCCTGCGGAAACGCAATCGGTTCGGCATCTCGGATGATCACCTGTGTCGGTGTGCGCTGGATCTCCGCCGCCGCGATCCACTCACTATGCGAGTTGAACTTCGCGCGCGTCCCCGACGCCAACAGGTACTCGCCCTCGCCGACCTTCTTCGCAATCCATTGCGGAAACGCCGCCGCAATCACCTCGCCGGGGTCCGCCGGGCCTTTGTCGTCGACAAGCCTGCGCAGCCGCTTCGTATCCACCTCACCAGCAAGCCGCGCGATCGTGCCCGCCGCCTGCGAACCGAACGTCAACAGTGCCGCGCCCAGCCGCGGATCCAGCGGGAAACTGGCCAACCTTTTGCCAAAATCGGTGATTTTTCCGTTGCTTAGCGCCCCAATCGCCTCCAGATTCTGCTCCGCCTCCGTGAGGTCCTTCGGCTGATCCAACAGTGGCAGGTCCGGCGACGCCCACGCCTTCATCGTCAACAACGCACCCGTCAGATCCGCGGTGAGGATCTCGGGTGTGATGTCCGCCTGGAAGTTGGCGTAATCGTCGCGCGAAAACACCCGCACAACCTCGCCCGGACCGAGCCTGGCCGCACGGCCAGCACGCTGATCCGCACTCGTCTTCGCCTCCGACACCGTGACCAGGCCCGTCATGCCCCTGTTATCTCTCTTTGGCACCCTGGACAGGCCTGCGTCCACCACCTTGCGCACACCCGGCACAGTTATCGACGACTCCGCCACCGACGTCGCCACAACCACCCTCGCCGGCCCATTTAGCGCCTCATCCTGCTCCTTGCTGCTCTGCCTCCCATGGAGGGGGACCGCATCGTCCAGGAACCCGCACACCAAATCCACCTCGCGCACACCCGGCACAAATACCAAGGTCCGCTCCGTGCCGTGCGTCTGTTGCGCCACGTGTTTGTAGAACTCGCGCGTTCCCCGGATCCTGTCCGGGTGGGGCGCATACGTGATGTCCAGTGGGTGCGTCACCGCCTCCGTGGACAGGACCTGCGCGCCCATATGGTCGGCAAACTTCTGCGCGTCCAGGGTGGCGGACATGGCGGTGAGGTAGAGGTCGTCGCGAAGCAGCGCGACCTCCATACACATCGCCAACACCAAATCCGTGTCCAGTTGGCGCTCGTGCACCTCGTCGATCACCACCGCACCGACCCCCTCCAAACCGGGGTCCTTGAGCAGGCGATTCAACAACACCCCGGGGGTTACGAACTCCACCTCGGAGCCATCCTTGTGCTCTCCGCGGATGGAGTAGCCGACTTTGGTGCCGAGAGGCGTGCCGTCGAGAAACGCAAGCCTCCTCGCCGCCGACCGCACCGCCACCCTCCTTGGCGCCGTGACCAGCGTCTTTCCTGCAATGTTTGCGATCGCCGGCGGGATCAACGTCGTCTTGCCCGTCCCCGGTGGCGCTTCCACCACAAGGGGACCGTGGTGGGGGATCTTGTCCACGACTTGCGACACCGGAAGGTCGCGGCCGATTTTCGCCAGGTCGAACATGGCAATCCAGGGTAGCGTGTGGGCCATGAGACGCCTCTTCGCAGCGATCGTCCCACCCGACGAAGTCCGCGAACACCTCATCACCGCCCTGCGCCCCATCCGGGACTTCTCCGGCACCGAAGTGCGCTGGTCTGACCCGGACAATTGGCACATCACGCTGGCGTTTTACGGCAACCAACCCAACGACGCCGACCTGGTCACCGATCATCTCTCCCAAGCGACTGCCTTCACTCGGCCCCTCCGCTTGCATCTGCGGGGCGCCGGCTGCTTCGAACGCCGCACCATGTGGATCGGCGTCGGCGGCGACAAAGCACCTCTGAAAGACCTCATGGCGGACTGCCAACTCGACCCAGATGCCCACCGCCGCCAACGTGCGCATCTCACCGTCGCCCGCACCGGGACGCGAACTCGGGACCCATTGCTTCTCGACGACCACGCCCACGCCCTCGCCATCTACACCGGACCAGAATTCGCCGTCGACGAAGTGCTCCTGCTCGAGTCCCACCTGGGCAAGGGGAGAAGTGGCGGGCCGAAATACGACGTGGTGGACAAGTTCTACCTGCGGTGATCTACGTTGCCAGCCCAAAGTTGTCCCCATCGATATCAAGCACCAGGTTTTTAAGGTCATCAAATCTGAATCTGCGAGCGAAGTAAGGCAGATCAATCTTTGGTTGTTCGTGGAACGGGTTTTCCTCTGGGTAGTAGTCTTCCGGGTCTGGGAACGGCGGTTCCTCGTCGTCCGGTTCTGGAGGGAGTGGCTCTTCCCACGGCATTTCGGGTGCGAACGGGAACACCATGCTGTATTCCTGCTCGAGTTCTTCGATCGCGGTGGTGGCTGCTTCTTCGTCGAGGGTGTCGTCGAAAATGTCCAGGATCCGGTGGCCTTTGGCGTAGAACTCGGCGGCGCGGGCACGGTTTTTACGTACGTTGGCCAGGCTGGACTTCCACCGCGGGTTCGTCGGGGTGACTTGCTCGTTGAGGAGACCTTCCGGTGTGCAGATTTCGTATGTGCCGTCCGCGTAGAGCCAAACAATGTCACCGGTGACCGGATCGGGGATGTAGAACCCGCGACGATCCGTTTTCAGGTTGTGGTGGTGTTGGCACAGTGCGAATAGGTTGTCCACTGTCGTTTCGCCACCTTCGCCGTAAGGGATGCGGTGGTCGAGCTGGCACTGCTGAGCGGCGCGGTTGCAGCCAGGGTAAATGCAGGTGCCGTCACGGGCGATGACAGCGTGACGCATCGCCTCGTTCGGTGCGTAGCCGCTTAGTTTCTGTACGGCTGCTGCGTCGAGGTCGCGTTCGACGTGGTCGGTGGACGCCAACCAGTCTTCGAAGGCTGCGGTGGTTTCAGCATCGGTCCAACCCAAGCCGGGGAGGAACACTGGGTCGCCTTCTTCGCGGTCTTTCGGGCTGTACACGTTGAGCACCGGTGTGACGGATGCGCCGGCGATTTCACCGGACAGCAACTTCAAAGCGGCCTCGGGCATGCTGAGGCCGTGCTCACGGGCGACAGCTTTCACACTTGCGCCGACACGACCGGCGGCGATTGGGTTGGTGAATATCTCTATCGACGCGCGGTCCTCTCCACCGAATGAGAAGCAGTCGATCCGGAACGTGTCGCTAGTGTCCTTTTCGCGTTCATCGCGCTTCTTTGCGTTGTACCCGCGCGACTTGTCCAGACGTTTAATTGCAGCGCGGATGCGGTCGGTGACAGTCTTGCGTTGCGGAACCTGCTGGTTGTTGCGCTTGGGGGTAAAGGTGTCGACCAGGATCTCGTCGATAAGCGCGAGTGCTTCCTCGTCTGGATCTGGGCCGAGCTCCTCGATCGCGGTATATGCAGCGGTCAGGTGGCCGATGTCCATCACCCGTGTGTTGCTCTGTAGCGCGCGAAGCCGTGGAAGTTCTTGTAGGACTGCATGTCCGAGGATCGCGTTCTTTACAAACCCCTTGTTCCAACTGGTGGCCGATTGCACCTTCTCAACAGTGAGGTCGAAATCATCCACCTCGAGGCCCGGATATGCGTACTCGCCGAACATTGTCCAGTAAATATCGCGAATCATTTGAGCGTTTCGGCTGTCTGGATCATCTGGTCGCTGACTGCGGAAAATTTTCGGTGGTGCGGTTGCCGTTGTCATGGTCCCCCCTTTCGTCTATGGTGCTATAGTATCGAACAAACAAGCGATACGCAAGGGGGTATAACGGAACAATGAAGAATAAAGAGTTCAGGTGTTCGAACATCCTGGGTGGCTATTTTGAAGATCATATAAAACGGCCACGACACGGTATGTTGAGCAGATGCTTTTCGACGCCACCGTGATCCCACGCGAACCCAACCGCGTCATGTCTGGGGTGGTGCATTTACCTGCGTTTTTCACCTCTGATGAGCGGCGGGAAATTATCGAACAAGCGAGCGAATTAGTGAGGTCGGTTGCCGGCACGCCGGTGGCGATGCGCCAACCACGGGTAGGCAAAGGGAAGATGGATGCGTGGATGCTGTCGTTCGGCTGGTTCTGGGCGAATTCTTTAACCACTGATCTATTTCCCACCACTCCCTGGGGCGCCAACGGCGACAGCGTCAAGTTGTTTTTGAGCCGAAAAGACTAAGGCGCTCCAAAAAAGAGTGCAACCTTTGGAACCACTGTGGATACTAAAGTTCCAGAAGTGATCTGAGCTATTGCCCTTTCTGCAGGTAGGCGGTTAGTTTCAAAAGTGTCTCCAATCCAGTCCACCACTAGAGAGGTACTATGTTTTTTCACCGTAATCGTGTCCTCGCAGGGGCAGTCACGCTGACCATTGCATGCTCGGTCGCGTCAGTGTCAACCGCGTACGCTACTCCGTCACCCACCGACGCCCCCTCTATCAGCACTCAAAAGAGCAATGGTAAAGGGATTTCCACGAAGCATGCAGCGGGCACCAGCACTGAATTTGACCCTGCATTTGCCGAACAGGCACAGCAAATGGAAGCCGACCTGAAAACCATCATGTCTATTCCAGATGAAGTCCTCCTTCAAGGCGATGCTGCTACTCAAACATGGGTCCAGCAAAACCTTGTGACAGGGACACCGGGGGTAACTACTTACGCCAGTGTTCTTGGGTGTACTGGGGCAATTACGGGGATGATCGCAGGTAATTTGGTTGGAGCCGCCAAACTTCTCAAGATAAAGCGCTATATCAAAGAACTTGGAGGAGTGGCGGAAGCCGTTCGCGTCATGTGGGGGGCGAGCTTCAGCTACGAGAAGCTGCAAGCTCTCGGTGGAGCTGTCGGTGCACTCGCGGCGGAGCTCGTAGGAATCGCTGGCGTGCAGGAAAAGTGCTTCGACTAGCGCACGCATGTAGCAATAGTTGCACAAGAGGAAGATATGCTCGAAAAACTAGAGTACATAGGGTCTTGTTTGTCAATTGGGGCGGCAGTAGTGGCCATCGTTACGGGGCAGTTCGTCTTAGCGCTTGTTCTCGCAATCATCGGAGTGTGGGGACTAAAGCCAAACAGAAACCTCTCGAAGGCCCAAGAAATCGATTCGAGCCTACCCATCCCCTCAGCGTCTGCAATCAAGCAGTTCCGACAAGACAATCCGGACTTCTCGCTCACTGAATCAATTGTTGAGCTGCAGAAACGAGATGCTAAAAATGGAAAATGCGACCCTATCTAGTTTGCTTATCTTGGGAAAGTTTTACCCCGAAGCTGGCAAATTCCCTGGTTCGGGTACTGCTGGTCGTTGTCCCCCTTTTTGTTGAGGCTCTGGGATGGTGCCAAACAGATAAAACATGGACAGCGCCCCAAGCAAAAATAGAAATCAAGGCAAATGCCTAGGAACAAAACTCGGGGCACTTCAGAGTGGAAAGGTACTTTGGGTCGCGGAACAAAGCCTAAAGGTGCTCTAGTTTGAAGTGCTATCGCCTCGCTTTTCGATTGGATATCGGGGGTTCTGATCGGCCGGTTCTGGCATCGCTTTTGATTCAACGTCGATAAGTTGATAGTTGAAAATTCGATTGCTGGGTGGCGGGACGAACCGTAACTTTCATGCTTCACTGTTCTTCTATGGTTTCCATCGATGCAACTCTGGGTGCTTAATGTGTTTATTAAGGCGTTTCATTCTGGCCGCGTAGTAATAGCGCTGGTGTTGTGCTTGCTGGCTCTTACTCTGTGGGGCTTGCGCGTTTCGGTAGTCGCACCTGTCGACATTGGCACTGGGGTGCTTTTCTTCTTGCTAGCAGCTACATTGCCTCTGGCGGCATATCGGCCTACTGTCGCCGCTCTGGGGCATCTTGCGCTGTTTGCGGTCGCAAGCTTTTCCGCTCGTTCTCCAGATTTGGTGACGTTGACGTCCGTTCTGATGGTTACTGTAGTTACTGCGCAACGCAGGTATAAGACTGGAGTAGTCCTTGCAGTTTTTACGACACTACTTGGGTTTTACTCCCCGGATAAAAAGTCGTTTAGTGTGGATTTGCAGTCTGTGACCATCTTTAGCCTCATGATGGTTTGCGCATTTGCCGTTGGGTGGTTTATCAACACGGTGAATACAAAAGAAAGGCAACGCCATCTCCAGATACGCCAACGTAAGGCAGAAGTAGCTGGGCTTCTCCATGACACGGTAGCTGCTGATCTAACTGCGCTGATTGTTAGGCTTGAAGCATTGGCGATCGCCACGCCGGAGATAGAGCAAGCTCTACAGAAGTGTGCTACCACAGCGCGTAAGTCAATAGGCGGTATTCGCGCGTTAGTGGACGAGCTCAATGCCCAGGCGATCAATCATCAGCAAGCGACTGTGCCAGCGCTAACCACGACACTGATACAAACTAATCGCGCGCTTCAGGAGGCCGGATTTCATGTTGAATCCACCGCGAATATCAGCGTGGATCCCGGCACTGAGTCTATCGACAAGGCGCTCAGTCGATGTTTGTCTGAGGCCAGTGCCAATATCATCAAGTATGCCGTACCTGATTCCATGGTGAGAATGACTGCAACTGCAGATGCCAAACAAATCATTGTGACTCTCGCTAACACTTATAGACCGGGGCGTGGGCGAGCTGGTTCCAGCCATTTTGGTTTAGTATCTATGCAGCGAACGATTGCCGCCGTAGGCGGAAACATGACACTGGATAGCGCTGACGCCCGTTGGTCGATTACTTTCCATGTCCCCGTCTGAAAGGTTTCGTCGTAAATATGAATTCCGTGATCTCTCTTATGCTTACCGTTAGCCTTGTGGCAGGATCCCCCGTAACAGTCGAGGTACCTCCCGCTGAGAGGAAACCGGTGACTCATACATACCAGATTATTAAGGACTGGCTGGGGTGCAGTAAAGGTCAAACCCATCCTTGGTGTAGTAAATGAGCGCCAGGATCCTCCTTGTTGATGATGATCCCGTAATCCGGGAATCCTTTCCGCTTTACTTCTCTAAAACCCCAGACCTAGAGGTTGTTGCCACCGCCGCGAACGGGCGCTGCGCGCTGACATGGCTCGATAGTCATACCTGTGACGTTGTGTTGTCCGATGTCCGCATGCCCGATATGGATGGAGTCGAATTACTGAAACAGACGAACAGTTTCGATGAACCACCTGTTTTTGTTGTGATGACAGCTTACGACACTGACGACACGATGATTACTTCTCTTGCGCGTGGGGCGTCCGGGTACGTCATTAAAGGACAACCTCCGCAGGTAATTATTCAGGCACTCAGAGATGCGCTTAACGGAGGGACCAGTCTCTCACCCCAATGCGTGAAACGGCTGGTAGCTCAATCCCCGTGGGGACGGTTTGTCGAACGAATGGCACACGCTTCATTAACCGATAATGAGGAAGCTGTCATGGAATTGTTGCGCCGAGGAAACAGCAATAGACAAATAGCAAAAGAGTTATTTTATTCTGAATCCTATATAAAGAAAATAGTGTCTTCTCTTCTGAAAAAAATGGACTGTAGCTCTAGGGCGGAACTTATAGCTCTCCTGAACTGAGCTAATTGTTTCGGCGGAGTACTTTCGCTGTCTGGAAAAAGGCTCTTGGCGTCAGCTAGAAGTCACGAAGAAGACGACCACTACAGCCACGAAGCCTGTGCAGTCCGCATTCTGCCAATCCGCAAGCCGCGGCTACGTCAAGAAAGTGACAGTCGAGGTAGATCATGTAAAAGTCGTCTTCAACGTGTCCTTCGTACGTGTACATGCGGAACATTCCCCAGTAGATGTCGCGGATCGCTTGGGCGCCGCTTGCGTGCGGGTCGTTAGTGCGTTGGTTGCGAAACATCGGTTCGATTGCCGTGGTCATGGCCCCCTTTGCAGGGTCGTCAATAGCAATATCGAACACACGAACGAGCGTCAGGGGATTAACCAGCAGAAATAAAAAGTAATACGGTTGCCTATTCGAACACTTTGGGTTATTGTGTGAAAATCATATAAAACGACCGCGACACGCAAGGTGGAGCAATTGCTTTTCGACGCCACCGTGATCCCACGCAAACCCAACCGCGTCATGCCTGGGGTGGTGCATCTACCTGCGTTTTTCACCTCTGATGAGCAGCGGGAAATCATCGAACAAGCGCGCGAATTAGCGAGGTCGGTTGCCGACACGCCGGTGGCGATGCGCCAACCACGGGTAGGCAAAGGGCAGATGGATGCGTGGATGCTGTCGCTCGGGTGGTTCTGGGCGACGAATCCGTACCGCATGCTGCAGGAAGTCGATGGATATCAGGTACCGCCGGTGCCGGAGAATTTCCAGCGGATCGCAGGGGAGGTGATGGATCGGGCACGCGAGATTGACCCGCGGGTTGGTGAGACTCCACGTGTGGAAACGGCGTTAGTGAATTTCTACCCGCCGGGCAAAGGAATGGGCATGCATGTGGATGCAGAAGAGGCATCTGAGAACGCGGTGGTCAGCCTGTCGTTCGGTCAGGACACGATCTTTCGCATCGAGGGGCACGATATTCTCCTGATGTCCGGGGATGCCCTCGTGTTCGGTGGCCCAGCCCGCCACGCGAGACACGGCGTGCTGGGGGCAAAGAAGGGGACGTCGACGCTGCTAGAAGGAAGACTCAACATCACTATGCGACAGATGGAGAAGTGATGATCGCACTGCTTGGAGTCTGGTTCGCGGCAATCGTCAGCCCAGGTCCGGACCTGTTTCAGATCATCCGGGTTGGCGCGAAGAATCGACGGGATGGCATCCTGTGCGCGCTCGGCATCATGCTGGGCAACACGGTGTGGATCGTCGCGTCGCTGGCGGGTCTGAGTGCGTTGATTCAAGCGTTCCCGGAGATCCTGTCGGTGCTGCAGATCGTCGGTGGCGCCTACTTGTTGTGGATGGGCATAGGCGCGATTCGGGCGAGCGACCCGGAGTTGCCGGAAGCGCAGCAGGTGAGCAGACCGTTCCTCACCGGTGTGGCGACGAACCTGTCCAACCCGAAGGCCGTCCTGTTCTTCGGAGCGATCTTCGCCCAGTTCGCGCACGTGGGTTGGTGGGCGGTGCCGCTGCTGGTTGTCACGGGCATCATCTGGTTCGTCGGGTTCGCACTGGCAGTCCGTGCGATGGCGTCCAAGATTGAGCGTTACGGCAGGTGGATCGACGTGGTCACGGGCATCATCTTTATCCTTCTGGCCACATGGATGCTGTTGGAGGGCCTACACTTCGGCGCATGAGCGAACAAAAGGTTGCAGTAGTTACAGGTGGTTCCGCGGGTATTGGCGAGGCGACGTGTCGGGCCCTTGCCGCCGACGGCTGGAAGGTCATCGTGGCGGCTCGGCGTCTGGAGAAGTGCCAGGCGATTGCCGACGACATCGGCGGCGTTGCAATCCACCTCGACGTGACGGACCCGGCCAGCGTGGCAAAACTCAACGAGCTGGAGCGCGTGGACCTGCTGGTCAACAACGCGGGTGGCGCGAAGGAGACTGACTACCTGCGCGACGCGGACGACGCGGACTGGGAGTGGATGTTCCAAACCAACGTGATGGGCACCATGCGCGTCACTCGTGCGCTGTATCCGCAGCTCAAGGCGTCGGAGGGGCTTGTGGTCAACATTGGATCGGTCGCGGGCACGGACGCGTACAAGGGCGGGTCCGGCTACAACGCGGCGAAGTACGGCCTGCGCGGTATGACCAGGGCGATGCGCAGGGAAGAGGCGGAAAACAACATCCGCGTGTGTGAGCTTGACCCGGGCCGGGTGGAGACGGACTTCGCGCTCAACAGGTTCGGCGGCGACGAGGAACGTGCGCGGAAGGTCTATGAGGGCAACGTCAACCTGACTGCAGAGGACATTGCGGAGGCGGTGCGGTGGGTGGCGAGCCTGCCGAAGCGGGTGAACATCGACACGATGAGCATCATGCCGGTCGACCAGGCAGACCGCTAGACTGCCCTACATGCATATGGACGTGTCGATTTCGGGCGAATCAATCAAGCTCGGGCAGTTCTTGAAACTGGCCAACCTGGTGGAATCCGGTGGTCACGCGAAGGAAGCGATTGCTGGGGGAGAGGTGCTGGTCAACGGTGATGTGGTCACCTCGCGGGGGCATTTGCTTTACGACGAAGACACCGTCTCGATCGGCGACGCCTCCGCAACAGTGATGGCGGACTCGGACGGTGACGATTACTTCGATGAGCGCACCGCCAACGACGATTTCGATCCGGAGAAGTGGAGGAACATGTAATGCCTGCATTCGAAGGCAAGGACGGCATGCCGTTTTGGCAGGACCTGATGACCACGAATGTGCTGAAGTCCACGCACTTTTACAGCAACGTGTTCGGTTGGGAGATCGTTGACGGCACTGCTCGCAAGGATGGGTTGCCGGTGGCGGGTCTGGTGTCGGGTAAGGCTGATGGCTGGGTGACGTCGTTTATGGGCGGCGGCGAGGTGGAAAAGCTCGGCGGCCGTGTCCTGAGCGCCGACGATGAGTTGACGCTGTGTGAGGACCCGTCCGGCGGTCTGTTTGGCCTGATGGATCCGGAGGAACGCTTCGTCGCGGCCGGTGAGCCGGGGGTGCCGGTGTGGTACGAGTTGGTGACCACGGACCAGGCCACCATCGATTTCTACGGCGACCTGTTCGACTGGGAGATCCGCGAGGAAGACGGTTACTTCCTGGCGTTTGAGGACGGTGCGCCGTTCTTGGGTATGTACGTCGGCGAGGCGGCGTCGTGGGTGAGTTACTTCGGTGTGGAAGACCTCGAGGCGGCGTGCAAGGCGGTCGAGGCGCACGGCGGCACGGTGCTCGTCGGGCCTGGCCAGGGCGCGTTTGGGCCGATGGCGGGCATTGCGGACCCGAACGGTGCGCAGTGCTTCATCGTCGAGGTTGAAACACCCACGTTTGAGGAGATCAGCGAAGCGGACTCTGTGCTGTGAAACGTGTAGGGGCGGCGTTGCTGGTGGCGTCGTTAAGTTTTCCGCTGAGTGCGTACCACGTGGACCCGTCGTATAACAGGGATCGGACGGGGCTTGCGGTGGTGCACCCGGACGGGCGCGTGTCCATTTCGCCGAAGGCGGAGGAGGCCCGGCCGGCGTTGTCGTTGGCGAAGCTCTACCTGGGGTACTACGTGCTGTACAACGGCACGAAGGCTGAGAAGAAGCAGGTGGAGGAGATGATCGCGTCGTCCGACGACGGGATTGCTAGCCGGCTGGACGCGAAGTTCCCGGAGGCGATCGATGAGATTGCCAAGGACTTTGACTTGAAGCAGACGGCACGTGGTGTGTCGTGGGGGAAGTCGCAAACTTCGGCGCGGGATCTGGCCACGTTCATCGCGTCGATTGTGTGGGACCCGGCGGCGAAACCGCTGTTCGCGGGCATGGAGAAGCAGACCGCGGTGGCGTCGGACGGTTTCATCCAGGGGTTTGGCACGGCCCGGTTGAAGCGTGTGAAGGGCTCGAAGATGGGTTGGTCAGACGACCGGGAGAGCGCGACGGGCTCGGTGTCCTGGGGTGAGATCGGCAAGGAAACGTGGGCGGTGGCCGCACTGACGTACGGCACCGCCTATGAAAACACGGTGGATACCAACGTGGGTATCAACCAGGTCAACGACGGAGATACTCCGCTACATCCTGCACTCGACGGCGGATTTCTGCCGGTGTGGAAATAAACCCCTTGGCGTAATACTCGGTGCCCTCGAGGCCTGACCCAGCCGGGACCTGCACGAATCCCTCCCGGTTGGTGGTGGGGAAGGTGAAGATGTAGTCGTCGGCGGTGGGGGCTGGGGCATCCCCAAGCACCCAGGCAGTGACGGGGCCGGGCAGTTGGTCGACGGCCTGTTGGGCGTCTTCGGCACGGTCGACGTCGAGAATCGTCGTGCCGGAGAGTTCAGCAGCAGCGGCCACGTCGGGGCGCCACAGCATCTCTTTGGCATTGTCGGGCCCGTCCCACACGGAGACGGCCCACGCGCCGGTCGGGTTGCTCGGCTTGAACACAACACCGAGCTCATGCTTCTCGACGACCACCTCACCCGACCACTTCGTCGCCGGCATCGCATGATCCACCGCACTGCCAAGCATGAGCATGGCGGCGTGTGTGATCCTGTCTGGAAGGAGTGCCAGGTAGTTCGGGCCGTCCTCGTAGGTCGCCTCGATGTAGGAGGCGAGCTGCTCCAACTGCAGTTCCGGCGGCAGGTCGCGCTTAACACCGCCGACGTTGAAGTTCGGGTCGCCCTGTTCGTTGAGCGGGTACTCGTTTACCAAATCGTCACCCTGTCCTCGGGCTCGATCCACATCTTGGAGCCCTTCTCCACGTCGAAGGCGTCGTAAAACTCGTCGATGTTCGCGGCGATGACGTTGCAGCGGAACTCGTTCGGGGCGTGCGGGTCGATGGCCAACAGTTGCGCCGCCATCTCCGGGCGGGCCTTGGAGCGCCACACGCGGGCCCAAGCGTAGAACAGGTTCTGGAAGCCCTCGCGGGTTTCCTCGAGGCCCTTGTCGGCGAGGTACTTCTTGTACGCCACGACCGCAATGCCGAGTCCGCCGAGGTCACCAATGTTTTCGCCAAGCGTGAACTCACCCTTCACGCCAGAGGTGTCGGTGCCCTCCAAGACGGACGGGACGAGACCGTTGAACTGATCGACCAGTTTGGAGGTGAGTTCCTCGAAGTTGGTGCGGTCCTGTTCGGTCCACCAGGAGTTGAGGTTGCCCTGGCCGTCGTAACGCGAGCCCTGGTCGTCGAAACCGTGGCCGATCTCGTGGCCGATCACCGCGCCGATCGCGCCGAAGTTCTGGGCGGCGTCGGCATCGGGGTCGAAGAACGGCGGCTGCAGGATCGCGGCCGGGAAGGTGATGTCGTTGACTACCGGGTTGTAGAACGCGTTGACGGTCTGCGGGCTGGACACCCACTCGTCGCGGTCGGATGGCTTGCCGATCTTGCCCAGCTGGTAGTCGTGCTCAAACGCGGCACCGCGGCGCACGTTCTCGACAAGGTTGTCCGTGAACTCCAGGCCTTCGTAGCTGCGCCACTTGTCGGGGTAGCCGATCTTGGAGTTGAACTGGGAAAGCTTCTCCGCGGCCTTCTTCTTGGTTTCTTCGCTCATCCAGGGGAGGTCGGCGATGCGGGTGCGGTAGGCGTCGATAAGGTACTGCACCAATTCCAGCATCTGCTCCTTGGACTGCGGCGGGAAGTGGCGCTTGACGTATTCGCGTCCGATGTCCTCGCCGATGAGAGATTCTGCGAGGGCCACGCCGCGCTTCCAGCGGTCGCGCTGCTGGGTCGCGCCGGAAAGCTTCTTGCCGTAGAACTCGAAGTTTGCTTTTCCGATCTCCTCGCTGAGCACGCCGGCGCGGGAACGCAGGATGTTCCACGCAGCCCACAGCTGCCAGTCGGCGAGCGTTTCGCGGCGCAGCATTGCATCCAGATCCGCGGTGTAGGAGGGCATCATGTCGATGACGCGGCCGTCGGGGAGGCCGGAGGCGCGAAGCATCTTCTGCACCAGCGGCGGTACCTCGGAAAGTTCGGTCGGGTTGTAGGTGGCGATCGCGTCGCGCGACTTCACCACATCCCAGTGCGAATCCGCCAGCGCCTTCTCCACGTTGATAATGCGCTGTGCGGCGATCTCCGGGCTCAGGCCCAGCAGGTACTTCGGGGCGAGGAACTCGAGCATGCGCGCGACGTGGTTCTCATAGTCCGCGAGCGTCTGTGCGTGTTGTTTCTCGTGGTAGTAGGCCTCGTCGGGAAGCCCAAGCCCCGATTGCACGAGGTACGGGACGGAATCCTCGCCCTGGGAATCCTTCTCCACCCAGTAGGTCAGCGGTGCGCCAATGCCTGTGCGCTCCAAGAGCCCTAACTTTTCGACGAACTCCTCAACGCTCGCCACCTCAATCAACTCCAAGTCGGCGTTGAGGGCGTCGATGCCTGCAGCGTTGACCGCATCCACGTCCATAAAGGAGGTGTAGAGGGCGTTGCCGTCCGCAAGAATGGCGTGGACATCTTCCTCCGCCTTATCGCGCAGGGCGTAAAACGCGCCGTCAATGCCGCGGTCAGCGGGGATTTCGTGGTTGGCGACCCACTCGCCGTTTACTACTTCAAAGAGGTCATGCATGCCACCATGCTACGGAATTGGCACCTGGATCGGGGCCAAAGATTGCTCAATAATCCAGTTTGAAGCTTCCCGCTGCTGGTCGAGGGTGTAGCTGCCGTGCAGGCGGATGTCGTGGAACACGGTGAACGTACCCAGCCCAAGGGAGCGGAATAGGTTATTGAACTCCGCAAACGGGATCTGGCCCGCCGCCAGGTTGGTGCGCATCGCCGGGGAGACAAGACCACGGTGCGCCTCGTTCATGTTGCACACCAGGTCACCGGCGTTGCAGATCTCCAGCACGCGGGGGCCGAGCTCGCCGTAGCCCTCCGGGAGCGGGCCGAGGGACCCGCGTGCGTGGGGGGAGGTGCCGTGGGACAGCACCGCACCGTTGTCGCCCTGGTACGGGTTGGCAAACAGTGCCACACCCGAGACCTTCTCCGGCGCGATCGGGCCGCGACCGTGCGCAATATCACTGGTCAGGCGGGCGGCGATGTCGGCGCCGAGGGAGTAACCGGTGAAGGAGAAGCGGGCGTCCGGGCACGCATTGGCTAGGCGGGTGACAGTTGCACGCGCCTTGTTGTAGCCAGTGGCGGACGCCTGCTTGTACGGGGTAGCCGCGAACGGGGTGGAGCGGTACGAAACCCAGACCGGATCGATCTCGCCGGCGGTGCCGAGCTTGGTCAGGACGCCCGTCATGAACACGTTGCCACCGTGCGGCACGTAGTCCGGGATCCCCTCAGCCGTGTTCGCCCCGCCCGGCACCGCAACCAGGTAATGCGCGGAGCACCCCTGCTGCTTGAAGGGCTGTGCTTCCGCAACAGTGGTGGCGGCGAGGACGCTGAGCGCAGCGGTGCAGGCTGCGAGAACATTTCTGAGTTTCATGACATGTGCATCCTAACCCTGCTCGTCAGGGTTTCGCACCTTCATCGGTCCGGGGGTGTACAGGCCGGAACGCGTGGTCACCTCGGTGTCCACGTGTGCCAACTCGGGAACGTCGCCGACAGAGTTGCGGCGCGGCTCGTACTGCGCCACCGAACCCCAGTCGCGCTGCCAATCGTTCTTGAGGTAGCCCGGGATCTCATACGAGGTGTTCACGGCCTCCGCAGGGGCGAGCGCGCCGCCGCCGAGGAAGTCCATGAAGCCAGAGAGCTGCTGCTTGCCCGGGCCGTCCGGCATGACGCGGAACTCCGGAATCTCGGTGACACCGTTGGCGTGGAAGAACGGGCGCTGGCAGGGGTATTGGAACGCGACGGTCCAGTCGAGCAGGCCCGGGGTGTCGGAATCGAAACGCTCAGACAGCGGGATCAGCTTCGGATTGCGCAGCGGGGTGACCGCCAGCCAGTCCTTCTCCGCAAGGGAGGTGTCCTCGCCGACGAGACGCACCACGTTCGCCTCCTCCGGCAGGTCCGCCAGCGGGAAGCGCAGGTTACGCCACAGCGGGGTTGGGCCCTGGTCCAGCATCTCTACCTCGCCGAGCTTGCGCACCACACCGTCCTTGTTGGTGCCGTACTCCAGCTTCAGCTCGGTGCCTTCCTGCTCCACGCCGTTGATGTCGTGGTGGGCGATGCGGCCGGCGACGGAGGTGACCAGGAGGGGGCGGTCGTCGCTAAGCTGCGGCAACTCGTACCACGTGGTCTCGAGCGACGCGGACTGCTTCGGCTCATCATCGAAGGTGCCGGCAACCGGAATGCGGTTGTAGTCCAGGCCGAACGGCAGGCGCACGGTCGAGCCGTTCACGCCGCGCATCGACTTCGGACGGTTGCCCTGGGTGTTCACACGAGAGGTGGACTGGGCTTCGTCGGAAGCGGGATCGACGTCGGCGGTGTCGTCGTCAGACTGTGTGTCGCTCAGCGTGCGGTCCGAAGTATCGGCCGTCTCCGAAGCGATGAACGCCGGCACGCCGTCCGGAGTGAAGCCGATGTTCTTGCCCGCATCCAGGGACTTGCCCAGTGGAACGCCGCCGACGGGGGTGAGGAAGGACTCGTTCGTGTCGTCCTCCAGAAGCACGTCGCCGCCGAGGGCACACACGTCGCCCTTGAACGACTTCACGTTGCCCATACCCACCGAATACGCCGGGGCCTGGGAGACGAACGACTTCACAAACGTCAGGCACGAGAACGTCACCATGAGGATCGCAAACACGGCGATCGGCGCAGCCATCACGCCCGACCAACGGGTGCTGATCGTGCGCGGGCCGCGCATCGACTGCACCACACCAATTGCGAACACCACCAGGGCGCTCGCCAGCACCACAGTGTTGGCCTCGATGGCCTTGAACTGCACAGTGCGGTCCCACCACGGCACCGCGAACGAGGACACGTACCACCACGCGTTCCAACCCGCCAGGGTAAACGCCATGAGGAACAGCACCGCAGCCATAGCGAACGTGCGGTTGCGGTCCGACTTCATCGCAATCCGGGAGAGCACCACCGCACCCACAGCCGCAATCGCGCCGCCGAGGCCCGCGTAGATGCCGAAGTGGTGCGTCCACTTCGTCGGGGTGAACAGCAGGAAGAACGTCGCCATGCCCAGGATCAGCATCATGCGCTTGGTCGTGCCGGTGGTCTTGTCGCCCTTCGCCAGCGCCCACAGGATCAGGCCGGTGCACAGCAGCAGCACGAACATGGGGAAGCGGCGCGACATGGAGCCGTCGACGGTCTGCTCTAGAAGCGTTGCGTAGCGGGTCCACTCCTCAAACCAGCTCAGGGCAGGGCCGACCTCGGAGCGCACCTTCGTCGCCTCGAGCACGGTGGCCAGAGTTTGGTCGTGGAACACCGGCACCATCACCGCCAGGCCCGCGCCCATAAACGGCGCGACGTAAGAAATTCGGGGCTGCGGGCGCGAACCGATCATGCGCAGCACCGCAGGCAGCGAAATCAGGAACACGCCAACGGCTGCGAGGCCGGTCGGGCCACACGCCAGAGTAAACGCGGCGGTCACAGTGCCCCACGCTGCCGGAGTAAGACGGTCCGTGGCAATAGCGCGCTCGAACAGCGCCCACGTACCCACCAGGCCAACCGCAATGATCGGCTCCGGGCGGGTGCCGTTGTTGTATGGCAACCAGAACGCCAGGAACACAAACGCGGCCGTCCAGTGGGCGACCCTGCGCCCGGCGATCTCCGGGCCCAACTTCGGCAGGATCTCGCGCGAGAGCAGCCACCAGGTGCCCAGCGCCGCGAACAGGGCCGGCAGGCGCATCCACATCGACGCGGTGGTGACCTCCGACAGTAGCGACAACACGTCGTAGAACGGGGAGCCGAACGGGGCTTCCGGCACGCCGTACCAGCGGTAGTAGTTGGCCATGTAGTCCGTGTTCGCGGCCACGCGCGCCATGGTCAGCAGGAACCCATCGTCGGATGTGTTCGCGCCGAAGATGTGCCAAAAGCCAAGGACACCGGCCACGACGCCGTCGAGAGGCCTCAAGCCCTTTGCTTGTCGACGACGATAGCGCGCCGGACCATCCAACTTCCTCAACGCCCACAAACTGACCAGGGCGCTCAGCAGGCCGCCCCACATCGCAATGCTCTTGATCAGCGTCGGGGAGGACGTGAAGCGGGAGTTGATGTTCATATGGGCGGACAGGCCGTCGTCGATAAGCGTGTGCTTATTCTCAAGCTCCGTGTACATGCCTGTGACCTGCGGGCGGTAATCATCCTCGCTGGTCTCCGAGTGGGACGTGCCCGGGATCTCAACCGTGGCCTCCTCGTGCGTCACGCTGACGTGCAGCTTCGCATCGTCGGGGAGGTTGCGGACTTCGTCTGGGGTGAGCTCGAAAAGTACGTCGTTGAGGGAAGTCACCACCAAACCGCCGTCGGGAGCGGTGATGAACAGGCCACGGTCCGTCGCCTTATTCGACGACTCCGGCAACGTACCGAAGATCAGACTCTGGCCCTCACGCAGTTCGCCGACGCTGTTGGCCGGCACCGTGACCTCAAGGTCCTGCGGAGCCAACGAAATCAGCGGCGCGTTGATCGAACCAACCGTGTCGTTCTGCGGCCACGACACGCTCGCCTCCGTCTGCTTCACCGGCAAAAACGGGGTGAGCAGCAAAAGCACAAACGCGATGAGACCAGAAACGGTCGCAATAAGACGAGTAGATCCAGTTTTCACTCCGGTCACCTTACTTCCTCACCGCGACAGCAAACGGTCCGATGAACTTCACGTCCCAATTCGCCTTGTCAAACGCCTCCGGGTTGAAGAACAACCCTTGGTAGCGCACGTTCGGCTGGCTTGGGTAAATGTCGTGGGCGATGTGGGTCTTAAAGTCAGAATCCTCACTGCCGCGGAAAATGAAGGCAGTCGGCGGCTCCCACTGACTGTTGTCGATAGCCTCCGTGAACTTCTTCGGATCGTCGTAAGAAATCTGCGACCACGACTCCAGCTCACCGTTGCGCTGCTCGAACTCGCCGAGCGGGTTAGCGTAGTGGCTGGTAAACGCGTTGAAGCCGAAGAATGGCTGGAAGGCCATGAAGTTGATCTCGTCGGTGTAGATCACGGCCTCGTTCTTCATGTGGCCGTGCTCTTCGATGTAGTCGGCGATCTCGTTGTAGTACTGGCCCGCATCCGGCGGGAAGCGGTCCGCGCGCTCGCCGTAGCCGTCGGTATCGGCGTAGGCCTGGTCGATGTACGCCTCGTTCTTCACCGCAATGTGCTGCACCATCTGCAGCGACGCCACCGCCACAAAAACGATCGCCACCACGTTCAAGGCGGCCTTGTTCTTCACCTGCCGCTCCAACCAGGTCAGGCGGAAGTTCGCTACCGCAATCACGCCGAGGGTGGCAAACAGCAACACAACCAGCACCTCGAGGCGGAAGCCCAGCAGGGAGGTGCCCAGGAGGGTGATCGCCATGGAGGCGAGCGCCCACACGTAGCTCACGCCAATCGCCGCGCCCAGGGAGGCGATCTCCGGGTCGCGGAACCGCACGATAAGTCCAATGAGGCCGAACAGGCACAGCAGGCCTACCAGGGACAACGACAGGAACGGGAGGGCGAAGTAGGTGCCCTCGATGGGCAGGAAGTGGTTCGCGGTAGATTTCAGCGCCTCGTCACCGGTGACTACACGCCAGATGTACGGACCCCACGAGATCGCAGCGATGGCCATGGAGGCGAACCCGACGATGAGCAGGTGCTTCAGCGGGGTCAGGGTGCGCTCGCCGGTGAAGAACATCACCACCGCGATCACCACGACCGTCAGCGCGCCAATGGCGGTGAACAGCGTGTAGAACGACGCGGAAATGCCCAGGTAGATCGTCAACGCGGCGGTGGCTGCCCACGAGCCACTCAGCGCCCTGTGGGCCCACACCGCCGCGGCCGGGAGGAACATCGCCACGATTGCCGCGTAAGGCTCCTCTGGGACTTCCGTCAGCACGATCGCGGTGGTCACCACGGCAATCGCGGTAGCAACCGGCAGGGAACCGACGAGCCTGCGCCAGATCGGCGTCAGCATCGCCGCACCCGCCGCCAGGGTGGCAATCGCGTACGGCTGGTACACCTCCCAACCGTCCATACCCAGCACGTTGGCCACGCGTCCGCCGACCCAGAACCAGCCCATGGGATAGAAGGTGGGCAGGTCCTTGTACGCCATGTCCGCGTGGCTCAAGTTTTCAGTCATGCGGGACAGGAACTGCGTCCTAAACCCCTGGTCAACCTGGATGCCGTCGAGATACAGCTTGGTGGCAGACAGCGGAATGCCAAGCGTTGCGACGACCAACCCCGCCGGCACCAACGCCATCACCGCAGAAATAATCCAGTGCTGCTTCCCGCGCGTCCACAGCACCGCCAGCACAGCGGCGATGCCCAACAGGACGAACGACACACCGGTGGCCAACGACCTGGTCACCATGGAGGTATTGAACGCCGGCAGCGAGATCCGGTGCAGCACAAACCACGCAGCAAGCGAGAGAATGCCGCCTGCGAGCCCCGCCGCGACGGTACGGACGGCTGCCTGCCCCGGTGACAGCTCGTCGGGATGATAAGCGGTAGTCATGCGTAATAGTGTCGCATACGCTGCCGACACTCACCCCACGCCACGTTCCGCCAGGTACATGAGGATGGCGCGCACGCGCCGGTTGTCCTCGTCCGGGGTGAGCCCAAGTTTGGAGAAAATGCTGGACACGTGCTTCGCCACCGCCGCGCCGGAGAGGTAGAGCTTGCCCGCGATCTCGCTGTTGGACAGGCCTTCTGCCATGAGTTCGAGCACTTCCACCTCGCGCGGGGTGAGTGTGGTTAACCAGCGCGAGCTCGCCGCCATGAGTGCGCCTGCCACGTCCGGGTCGATGACCACGCCGCCACCTGCCACGGTTTCGCAGGCCTGGATGAAGTCTTTCACCTCGGCGACGCGGTCTTTGAGCAGGTAGCCGGTGCCGCCGTCGCTGCCGGAGAACAGTTCCCGCGCGTAGGCAGGCGCGACGTATTGCGACAGCACCAGCACATTCACCGGGCCGCGTTTGCGTAGTTCCAGGGCGGCTTGGAGGCCGTCGTCACGCATGTTCGGCGGCATGCGCACGTCCGTGATCACCAGATCGGGCTCATGCGTATCGACGACCCCCAGCAACCCATCCGCACTCTCCACCTGGGCCACAACCTCGTGGCCGCGCCGGGTGAGCAACCCTGCAACACCCTCGCGCAGCAGCGCAGAGTCGTCTGCAATGACAATCCTCATGGCGCAATCCCACTTTCTCCTCGGAACAACAGCAACGGAATACGCGCGGTGACGGTGGTCGGCCCACCGTCCGGCGAGTGCAGCTCCATCTCACCGCCGAACGCCGCGATGCGTTCTCGCATGCCATCCAACCCACCGCCGGGTGTGATGCGTGCGTTGCCGCCGCCCTGGTCGGTGACGGAAACATTCAACGTGTGGTCGCAGGTCACCAGCACGCTGACCGGTGCATGTGGCGCGTGCTTCGCGGCGTTGGTTAAGGCTTCGGTGGTGAAGAAGTAGGCGGCGGCGGTGACGGAGGCGTCGATACGCGGCAGCTCGTGCGGCGCGCGGACCGTGACATGCGGGCCGTGTTGCGCGGCGGCGGTCTCGATCGCGGCGACCAGCCCGTGGTCCGACAGTTCCCGCGGGTGGATGCCGCGTACGGTTCTTCTGAGTGCGTCGAGGCCGTTGTGGAGGTCGCGGGCGGCGTCGTCGAGAAGCTGCGATGCAACGTCCAACCTTGCCTCGCCCAGTTTCATCGCGGCGGCCACAAAGTATTGCTGCGCGCCGTCGTGCAGGTCTCGCTCGATGCGCAGCCGCTCCACCTCGTACGCCTCCGCGATCCTGCGCCGCGAAACCGTCAGCTGGTGGATTTTGGCGGAAGCCCGCTCCTCGTGTTTATGTCGCCGCATGGCCCCGAGCGTAGCCAGGTAGAGCTAGCACTACCCATATTCGGGACCCAGGGCCATAGTGCTTATCGACGACCACCTGTGGAATAGACACCATGCTTGAACTCAACGACATCACGAAGTCCTTCACCCAACAACGGGTCCTCGAAGGCATCAGCCTGACGGTTGGCGGCGGCGAATCCGTCGCGATCATGGGTCCCTCTGGCTCCGGCAAATCGACCCTGCTGCACTGCATGTCCGGCGTGCTCGTGCCCGACGACGGCCAGGTGCGCTTCAACGGCCAGGACGTGTCGGCCATGAGCGACGCCGAACGCTCGCGCCTGCGCCTGGAAAACTTTGGCTTCATCTTCCAAGACGGCCAGCTGCTGCCGGAGCTGACCGCCACCGAAAACGTCGCCCTGCCGCAGATCATGCGCGGGGTGTCGCGGGCCGAGGCACACGCTGAAGCCATCGACATGCTCACCCGGTTGGGCTTGGGCGCCTTTGTAGATCGGTACCCGGGGCAGCTCTCCGGCGGCCAGGTGCAGCGCGTGGCCATCGCGCGCGCGTTGGCCGGGCCGCCGTCGGTCGTGTTTGCCGACGAGCCGACGGCGGCGTTGGACCAAGCCACCGGGCATGAGGTTATGCAGCAGATCGTGGCCATCGCGGAGAAGTTCGGTGTGACACTCGTGCTGGTCACGCACGACCCGAAGATCGCCGACTGGTGCAGCCGCCGCGTCGAAATCCGCGACGGCCTGATCCACTCGGAGGTGGCGCTATGAGTTCGGTGACGTTGATGCGCTCGGCGGTGTCGCAGACAAGCGAAGGGCGCTCGCAACGGCAGATCGGCGAACGCTGGGTCCGTGCGCTGTCGCTGGTGGCGGTAACCGTGTCCACGTGGATGCTGTGCACGCTCATGGGCGGCACCTGGATGTTCTTCGCCCGCGACCTGCACCCGCACGAGGCGCTGGTGGAAATCGAGGAGTCGATGGGCGGGCCCATTTCTATCGCGTATATCTTCCTCGCGCTATTCGCGTGCGTGCTGCTCGTGCCAAGCCTGTTGGGGCTGCTCACCCAAGCCGCGCGGGCGAACCTTGGCGGGCGCGAAGAACACCTGGCGGCACTGCGCCTCATCGGCGCGACCGCCGGCGAGGTGCGCGGAATGATGATCCTGGAGTCGCTGCGCCAGGCGCTTGTCGGGTTGGTGCTCGGGTCGGTGCTCTATGTGGTCACGTGTCCCGCGTGGTCGCTGCTGACCTTCCAAGACAAACCCGTCGGCACCTGGGAGATGCTCACCTGGTGGGTCATCCCCATCGCCTGGATCGTCGTGCTGGTGCTGGCTGCGTGCTCCGTGTGGCTTGCTTTGCGACGAGTCGCCGTCACCCCACTCGGCGTCACCAAGAAAATCCCGCCGAAGGGACAAAACATGATCACGCTGGTGTTGTCAGTGGTTGGTGCGGTGGTGCTGTATCGCTACCTGAGCTCGCTCACCATCGCTCCGCAGGCAGACGCGTTGGAGTTCGGCGCCTTGTTGGTCGTGGCAGGCGGCGTCCTTACTGTCAACGCATTGATCGCCGTCGGCGTGATCCAACTCCTCGCACGCCTGAGCTACTGGGTCCCCGGAGCTGCGAATTACGTGGCCACGCGCCGGGTCGGCCGAGGCGCGAAAACCACCTGGAAGCGAGTGACCGCCCTGTACTTCGTGGCGTTCATCGGCGGCGTCGGCGCCTGGATCTCCGCAGTACCGGACATCGAGGACGAGCCCGCCCTGAAGATGATTACGGGTGATATTCCCTCCGGCGTGGCCATCACCGCCGTCTTCGCGGCGGTCCTGTTGGTGTCGTCCACGCTGCTCACCCAGGCACTGTCCGTGGTGGAGCAGAAGCAACTGACCAAATCGCTCTACTTCATTGGCGCGCCGGCCGCGTTCCACACCAAGGTTGCCGTGCGCGAGGTTGGGGTTCCCATGCTGGTGGTGGCCCTGCTGGGATTCGGCATGGGCAGCCTGATGGGCACCATCATGGTCATGGTTCACGTCAACGTGCTGGACAAGGTGGCCCTGTTCGCTGCGCTCGTCGCCGTCGCGCTGGTTGGTTGTGTTTTGGCGGTGGTGGGGACCGGTCGGCTGCGCGAGCAGGTGCTGATGGGGATGGGCCGCGCCAAGGACTAGGCGAGTCCTGACACATTACGCCGGAAAATGTCAGGTCCTGGGAGTTTAGGGCCCGTCTGACAAATTCAGCCGCAATCTGTCAGCGGAGACAGATTGCGGCTGAATTATGCGGGTCGAACTAGAAGTTGAGCTTGCTCATGATCGGCGCCGGGATCGCCTTCAGCACCAGGGAGATCGGGCCAAAGAGCTTGTGCACGAACACGGAGGACTTGCCGGCCAGGGCGGCCTCCACGGCAGCCTCGGCGACGTCCTCCTTGTTCACGGTCAGCGGGGCCTCGTCGAGACCATCGGTCATCTTGGTGCGCACCTGGCCCGGGCGGACCACGGTGACCTTCACGCCGCTGTCCTTCAAAGCTTCACCGAGCTGCAGGTAGAAGCCGTCGATGCCGGCCTTTGCAGCACCGTAGACAAAGTTGGAACGGCGCACGCGCTGGCCCGCCACGGACGACAGGGCGATGATGTTGCCGCGGCCCTGACGCTTCATCTCCTGGCCCAACAGCACACCGACCGACATCGGGGCGGTGAAGTTGGTCTGCGCCGAAGCGACGGCGGCAGCCTGGTCCTGCCAGAGCTGCTCCTGGTCGCCGAGCGTGCCGAAGGCGACGACAGCGACGTCGACCTCGCCGTCCTCAAACGCCGCATCGATCACGGCAGGGTGGGAGGCGAAATCCAGGGCGTCGAAATCGACCAGGCGTACGTGGCCTGCGCCGGCGTTCTGGACTTGGGCGATGGCGTCGTCGATACGCGGGGAGTTCTTGCGCGCACACAGGGTGACGGTGGGGCTGCCGCCGCGGGAGACGAGCTCGCTGACAATCGCGAGCCCGATCTCACTCGTGCCGCCGAGGAGGAGGATGTGTTGGGCTTGGCCTACTGCGTTCAGCATGGGTACTCCTTAGTTGAGCTCAAGACGGCGGGACATGTCGGATGCGAACACGCCGGTCGGGTCGATGTCGCGGCGGGTCTTCAACCAGCCTGGCAGTTCCGGATACATCTTGTGGAACTTCTCCGCGCTGGTGCGGGATTCCTTGGCCAGGTAGAGACGGCCGCCGAACTGCATGACCTGGTCATCCAGGCGGTCGAGGAACTCGTTGAGGCCCGGACGGATTGGGAAGTCCACGCACACGTTCCAGCCCTTCATCGGGTAGGACAACGGTGCCTGGTTGCCTTCGCCGAACAGCTTGAACACGTTCAGGGCGGTGTAGTGGCCGGAGGACTGGATGTCGTAAATGATGTCCTTGAACGGCTCCACAGCGTCGGTCGGGACGACGAACTGGTACTGCAGGAAGCCAGCCTTGCCGTAGCCACGGTTCCACTTCCCGATGAGATCCAGCGGCTGGTAGAACTGCGTCAGGTTCAGCACCTGGTTCCGGGCGGGGGAGCCCATCATGTAGTACGCCTCGCCGATCGCCATCAGGGAGAGCTTGTTCATGGTCCAGGACGGGAAAATGTCCGGCACCGTCATCAACTGCGGGGCGTTGAACTTCAACGGGTCCTTCGCCAACTTCGGAGCGAACTCCTTCAACTGATCCAGGGTTGCCAACGAGCCGCGGGAGATGGTGGAGCGGCCCGTCTTCGGCGGAGCGGAGATCGCATCGAACCAAGCCGACGAGTAGGTGTAGTTCACCTCAGAGCCGTCGGAGTGCACCGCGATCGTCTCGTCGAGCGTGTTGGTGCGGTCGGTGTCTGCGATGAAGTAGGCGGTCTCCGTCTTGGTCATCTGGATCCGGGCGCGCAGGATGATGCCGGTCAGGCCCATGCCGCCAACAGTGGCCCAGAACAGCTCAGCGGTCTCGCCGGTCGGCTCCAAGTGCAGCACGCGGCCGTCCGCCACCAGCAGCTCCATGGACAACACGTGGTTGCCAAAGGAACCCGCCGAGTGGTGGTTCTTACCGTGAATATCCGGGCCGATCGCGCCACCGATGGTGACCTGGCGGGTACCCGGCAGCACCGGAACCCACAGGCCATACGGCAGGGCGGCCTTCATGAGTTGGTCGAGGCTTACGCCGGCGTCGACGTCGACAATGCCGGAATCCGGGTCGATGGAGTGGATCCGGTTCAGCGGCGTCATATCGACGACCAAACCGCCACCATTCTGGGCGGGGTCACCATAGGAGCGGCCCAGGCCGCGGGCGATGATGCCGCGGCGCTTGTGCTCGGGCAGGTCCGCGTTCTCATCCGCGACCCGCTTGACTGCCTCCGCAATCGTGTCCACGTCAGGGGTGGACAGGACCTGGGCGGTGGACGGGGCGGTACGGCCCCATCCGTAGAGGGATTGGGTTGTCAGTTCCATGCCCACAACCCTACCGCCGGACTAGAGATCCATAATGCTACGAATCTCCGCGGGCAGTTCTTCTTGGCTCGAAATCACAGGTCCGTCGTGTTCGCGAAGAATCTCATAGATACGTGTGCGGCCTTTGGAGTCCACAAACGGCAGCTCCTCGGCCATCAGGCGCACCATGAAGTCGGACAGGGGGACGTCGACACGCTGTGCTGCCTCGTGGATCGCGTCCGGGTCATCACCTTTGTAATGCTTCCTCATGGCACACGAGCCTAGTAGGGTAAACGCCCGTGTCCTCGAACGCTTCCCTAAAACAGCAGCTCATCCCGTTTCTGGTCATCGGTATCGGCTGCGCTGTCATCGACTTCGGCATCACCAACACCCTCGACCAAGCCCTCGACGTCCAGCGCGACCTTGCCAAGGCCGTGGGCTGGGTCTTCGGCACCATCTCCGCCTACGTGCTGAACTCCAAGTTCGCCTTCAACGCCAAAATCGACGCCAAAAAAGCCAGCGCCGTATTCATCCTCTACGCCACCACCTTTGCGGTGCAGATGCTGCTGTGGAGGGTGACGGACGAGCCGTTGTCGTCGCTAGGCCTGCAAGATTCGTGGAAGAACGCCGTGTCCTTCGTCATCGCACAAGGCGTAGCGACGACTACCAACTTCCTCCTCCAGCGCTACTGGATCTTTAAAGGCGCTAAGGGCGGCGAAAGTCCTCTCGCGCCCCCCGCCTAAGCAACTTCAGCCAATCGAGGAAGCCCTTCGGATCCTTCTTCTCCACCAGGAAGAACCACCCGAACCGGACAACCTCCTGCAACTGCATTTTCCTCATGCCGCGCTGATTGATGATGTAGCCACGGTTGCGGTACGTGAAATACCGCTTCGTCTCATTATCCGGGAATTGCGCGTGCGCCCGCCCGCCCATAATCGGATGGAACTCGTCCGACCCATCCGGGTGCAGATAAAACGCCGTCAACGCCGTGCCATACTTCAGGCCCGACTGCGCCAAACGACGGTGGTACTCCACCTCATCGCCCCTGATAAACAGACGGTAATCCGGCACGCCAATGCGTTCCATTGCCTTCGCCGAAATCAACGCGCCATTAAACAGACTGGCGTACTGCGGCAGAAAATCGCCCTGCAGCTCATCAACACGCCGGTGCCACGTCGTGCCCTGCCGCAGCGGAAACGCCAGCTTCTCCGGGTCGTTGATGTTCGCCACCACCGGCGACACCTCCGACAACTGATGCTTCTCTGCGGTTCGGTAGAGCTCTTCGAGGACGGTGTGGTCTTTCGGGCGACCATCATCATCCGCGCACCAAATCGCATCCGCCCCCAGCGCCAGCGCGTGCAAGAACCCATACGCGAAGCCACCCGCCCCGCCCAGATTGGTCTTGCTTGGTAGGTAGACGCCCTTGTCGTGAGCGAGCTCGTCGACAAGCACACGCACCGCATCCTCATCACCGTTATCCACCACAATGACCCAATCCACCGGATGCGTCTGCGACACCACCTGCTCCAACGAGTTCCGCAGCAGGTCAACACGCTTATGGGTCACAATCACGGCAGCAGTCGTACCGTTGCGATTCAAGGCAGTCATACATTTATTGTGCCCGAGGGATCCCAAACCGTCGTTCTTGCGTCTAATAACCATGACGAACCTACGAAACGGCATGAGTGTCGACATCGAAGCAATCCTCATCCACGACAAACAACGCACACCCGACCTCACCTACCACCAAGTCAGCGCCGACCGCTACCTCGCCACCGAACACTGCCGTGAAGAATGGCGGGTGGACAACGACGCCCGTCACCACCCACGCGGCGTGCGCTACCACGGCTGCGCCGCCGCCCGTGCCATCGCCCACGCCGTCGAACGCCCCGGCAGCATCGTCTCCGGCTTCTCGGCACTCGCCCTCTATGGCTTGCCCTACCTGGTCGAAGGAGCCGACACCACGCTGCTCGCCTCCTCGGGACGCAACCAACTCGCAGGGCCTTGCTTACCGACGATCCGACGCCACTCCCGAGCAACCTTCCCCATTTGGAAAGTCACCCACCGTGGCGTTGGCCTTCGGACGGCTAGCCCAGTGGCGGCAGTTGTCCAGGCGTTGATCCAGGTCAAACGCGGGGAGCACTGTTGGAATGTCGTCGATGTAGAGGGCCTGTCTGCCGAGGAAGTCCGAGCGGTGCAACTCGTCGACTGTGTCCGTCGCTTCTGGGGCATCACACTCGCCGACATTACGGCAGCTGCCCGCCACAAAATCAACGCCAGTTGGTTAAGGAAGGTCTTGCGGCTCAGCAGCTCTCTTGCCGATTCCCCCAAGGAGACCGAGATGCGCCTTCTCGTTGCGGTGCTCGCGGCTCGGTATGGCCACGTCGTGCAGGAGCAGGTGCCGCTGGTCGTCGACGGCAGGACAGTGACCACGTTTGACCTGGCCATTCCTGATCTGAAGATTGCCGTGATGTACGACGGCGAACACCACTCGGACTATAAGCAGCGCAACAAAGACTCTTCCATCAACCTCAAGATGACCTTGGCGGGATGGACGCCCGCGAGGTGCTCGTCCAGGACGATGTTTGAATGCCTGGGCCTCGTCGAGTCCCTGATGCAAAAAAGTTCCCAGCGATAATGGGATTCGTGGAACTTTTACGGGGTGTGTCGCCCGGCGTCCTGGGGAAAGTGAAACTTTTGGGGGGCCGAAATCGAAGAAAGTTCCCGGGCGGGGAACTTTCTTCGGGAGATGGTTGACACCTACCCGTGGAAGCGCTGCACCAGTTCTGCGACGTGGTCGCCGGCTTCGGGGCCTTCGTAGGCGCGGACGACGTCGGCAACCAGGCCGGCCTCCCTAATCTCGCCCTTGTCCACCCACAACGCGGTGTTGCAGAGCTGCGCCAGGAAGTCGTTGGAGTGGGAGGCGAACACGAGGATGCCGGAGCGCTCCACCATTTCGGCCAACCTCACGCGGGCTTTGGACATGAAGGCGGCGTCGACGGCGCCGATGCCTTCGTCGAGAAGCAGGATCTCGGGTTCGATGGAGGTGACCACGCCCAACGCCAGGCGGACGCGCATGCCGGTGGAGTAGGTGCGCAGGGGCATGGAGAGGTAGTCGCCGAGTTCGGAGAATTCGGCGATGTCGTCCATTTTGGCTTTCATCTGTTTGCGGGTCTGGCCGAGGAATAGGCCGCGGATGATGATGTTTTCGTAGCCGGAGATTTCGGGGTCCATGCCGACGCCGAGGTCGAAGACGGGGGCGACGCGGCCGCGCACGTCGGCGACGCCGCGGGTGGGTTCGTAGATGCCGGACAGTAGTCGCAGCAGGGTGGTTTTACCTGCGCCGTTGTGGCCGACGAGGCCGACGCGGTCGCCCTCCCTTAAATGCAGGTTGATGTCGCGGAGTGCTTCGACGACGACGGTGTTGGAGGCGTTCTGGCCGATTTTGCCGCCGGCCGAGGACATCATGGCCTTTTTCAGGGAGCGGGATTTGGCGTCGAAGATGGGGAAGTCGACGCAGGCGTTGTAGGTGTCGATGGAAACCATGTGTAACTCCTAGACCCAGTACGGCACGCGGAAGCGCCACTGTTTCATGGCCAGCAGGGTGATGAGTACGCCGACGATGGTGCAGGCGATGACGATGAGCCAGTGGTAGGCGGCGACGGGGTCGTCGATAAGCGGTGCTCTGACGATTTCGAGGTAGTGGAACAGGGGGTTGATCTCGGCGAGCATTGCACGCTTCTCGACGACACCACCCTGGTCCTTCAGCGTCCTCGTCGTCCATACGATCGGGGTGACGTAGAACAGGAGTTGGACGAGGGCTTCGAGCAGCGGGGCGACGTCGCGGAAGCGGGTGGCCACCATGCCGAAGAACATGGCGACCCACACACCGTTGACCAGCAGCAGGGCCATACCCGGGATGAATAGGAGTGTGTTCAGGGTGATGGGGATGCGGAAGATCAGCGCCAGGATCACCCAGATGACCATGTTGTGGGCCAGGAACAGCGTTTGGCGCCACACGAGCCGGTAGATGTGGACCGACAGGGCGGAGGGGAGCTGTTTGATCAGGCCTTCGTTTTCGATGAAGACGTTCGCGCCGTCTTTGATGCAGCCGGAGATGAAGCCCCAGACGATGAAGCCGACGGTGACGTGGGGGAGGAATTCGGCGACGTCGATTTGGAACAGCATGGAGTACAGCAGGCCCAGGGCGAGCGACATGACGCCGGTGGCGATGGTGATCCAGAGGGGGCCGAGCGTGGAGCGTCGGTAGCGTTGTTTGATGTCTTGCCAGCCGAGTTGGAGCCAGAGTTCGTGTTGGCCCCAGCCGCGGATGAGGTCGTCGAATGCCCGCCGGAACGTTTTGGATGTTGATGGCGGGGTGTTTTCGCCAGGCGCGCTGGTCATCCGGGCGACGTCATCGCGCAGTTGTTCTACGTTATGCACGCAGTTCACCCTAGTGCACATGTTTCGTGCTCCCGAGCTGGCGGTGTGCGCTGTGTCGGACGTGCGTGCATAATTAGGGGCGTTCTTGCGTGAAGGAGGTCTGCCGTGGCTTATGACGTGTGGGGGGTCCGTGGGCTGTACGGGTCGTTGGGTGGCGGTTGGACGTATCTGAATGCGCATGTGTCGCCGCAGGTGCCGGAGAAGGTTGCGGGGGCGGTTGCGCGCAGTTTCCGTAATGCTGCGTCGGTGCCGCCGCCGGAGCCGGTGCTGGGGTCGCATTCCCGGTCGGATGTTGGTTTGCCGGAGGGGGCGGAGTATCCGATGGCGGCGCGGGTCGCTATTGCGGATTTGGCTGGGGTGATGCCGGAGCAGGTGGTGTTGGGGCCGAGTGTGCCGGCGTTGTATTCGGCGTTGGTGTCGGCGATGCGCCCGATGTTGCGGCATAACTCGTCGATGGTGCTGAATCCGGTGGATCGTCCGGTGTTGTCGGGGCGTTTGCAGCGCGCTGGCGTATCGACGACTTGGGCGCAGGCCGATCTGGCCACCGGCGACTTGCCGGCGTGGCAGTACCGCGACATTGCGGATGGGTCGACGCGTTTGGTGTCGGTGCCGGCGGCGCATCCGGAGTTGGGCAACGTTGTGGGCGTTGCGGACATTGTGGAGGCGGTGCGTGAGAAGTCCCGGGCGTGGGTGCTTGTGGATGCGTCGGCGTACGCCCCGTACCGTCCGTTGGATTTGGATGCGTGGGGTGCCGATATCGCTGCGGTGGACATGGCCCAGTTCGGCGGCCCGGAGATCGCGGCCCTGATTTTCCGTGACGCGGCGATGTTTAAGCGTTTGGACCGTGAGGCTCTCGAGTTGGAGGTGTCGCCTGGTCTTGCTGGTGGTGTGCCGGCTGTGGTGGAGCACTATGCGTCGTTGGTTGAGGGGGCGGCGGGGAGGTCGTCGAGACGCAATCGCTTGAAGTACTCGATGGGGGAGACCACCGCGTACCTGAACGGGCTGCGGGATGATCTGCATACGTTTTTGGGCACGCTGCCTGCGGTGCACATCGTTGGTGTGACGGGCGAGGCAGCGGAGGACGCGCGTGTGGAGCGCATCCCGCGCCTGGCATTCGGTGTGCGGGGCGTGCCGTCGGAGACCGTGCTGGATCGCCTGGTCACGCACGGTATTGTCGCTGCTCAGACGACGCAGACACAGCTTCTCGACGACATGGGCGTCGCCGACATGGGCGGCGCCGTCACCATCGCCATGTCGCCCTTTAATACCCAGAACGACATCGAGCAGTTGGTGCGCACAGTCGCCTCGCTGGCGTAGCCTACGCGATCAGGACGATTTTGCCGGTGTTGTCGCCGGAATCCATGTGGTCGTGGGCCTTGGCGGCGTCGGCGAGGGGGAACGTGGCGGTGATGTTGGGTTTGATCTGACCCGATTCGATGAGCGGCCAGACGTTCTTCACCGTCGAGGCGACAATCTCCGCCTTCATCGGACGCGGCCGGGCGCGCAGCGTGGTGGCGTGGACCGACAGGCGCCTCGGCATCATCCGGCCAAGCGATAGCGTGCCCTTCGGCCCGCCCTGCACCGCGATGACCACGAGGCGGCCGTCGGTGTTGAGCGCCTTGATGTTCTGCTCCAGGTACGGCCCGCCAACCACGTCGAGGATCACGTCCGCCCAGGCCTTGAGTTCCTCGGCGAAGTCCTGCTCCTTGTAGTTAATAAGGACGTCCGCGCCGAGGCCCTTGCAGTAGTCGAGCTTCTCCTGGCTGCCCGCAGTGACGGCGACGGTGCAGCCCAGCGCCTTGCACAACTGGATGGCAAACGAGCCGATGCCGCCCGCGCCGCCGTGGATGAGCACGTTGTCGCCCTCCTGGATGCCGGCGAGCATGCCCAGGTTCGACCACACCGTGCAGGCCGCCTCCACCACGCCGGCGGTTTCCTCCAACGTGAGGTTCGCGGGCTTCGGCGTGAGCTGGCCCTCCGGCACCGCGACGTATTCGGCGTACCCGCCGCCCGCCAGCAGGCAGCCGACCTCTTCGCCCTTTTCGCGACCGGTGGTGCCCGGGTCCTCGATCACGCCGGCGCACTCCAGGCCAATAATTTCCGACTCGCCCCTCGGCGGCGGGTACTTGCCCTCGGCCTGCACGATGTCGCCACGGTTCACGCCCGCCGCCGTGACCTTGACCAGTACCTCCCCGTCCTGCAGTTGCGGGGTGTCCACTTCGGTGAGTTCGAGGGAGCGGGGGTTGGTGTCGTCGATAAGTGTGATCGCTTTCATGCGGCCAGGCTACCGAGATTGAGCGACGCGCGACGTGTTGTAGAGTATGTGCGTCGCACTTGCTTTGCGACGAGGAGACGTGGCAGAGCGGCCGAATGCACCGGTCTTGAAAACCGGCGAGGTTTATCCCTCCAGGGGTTCAAATCCCCTCGTCTCCGCCAATTACTTCTTACGGGAAGAGTTCCGGCATGGTGTGGAACTGACGCTCGCCGGGAACGTCACGCAGGATTTCGATGGCGCGCTTGGTGTCGGGACGGTTCTGGCCGGCGACGACCTGGATCTGCTCGAGGGGGAGGGGGTTGGTGAGGTGTACGGGGGTGGTGGTGTCGTCGATAGGCAGAATGCCCTGAAGATCGCCCGCTGGGATGCCGAGCAGCACAGTGCCTTCGGGCGCGTCGCGCAGCACCGATGTTTTCGGCGTGAAATGCAGCGAGCCGGTGAGCGGACCAGTGCCGAGCGTGTCTAGCGCCGCGGGGAACCAGACGAGGTAATCCGCGGTGTCGCCGGAATTGTCGCGTGCTGCCAGTCCGGAATTGAGCCACGTGTGGATTTTCATGCGGCCGAGTATACGGACGGATTTCGGTGATATTTGGCTGCTCGCCCGGATACAGGTAATGTGTACGCAGCGCTGGAGATGTGCCAGAGTGGCCGAATGGGGCTCCCTGCTAAGGAGTTGCCCCCTTGACGGGGGCCGCAGGTTCAAATCCTGTCATCTCCGCCACTGCGCCCGTAGCTCAACGGATAGAGCATCTGACTACGGATCAGAAGGTTGGGGGTTCGAATCCCTCCGGGCGCACAAGAAAAACCCCCGCTGAGCGGGGGTTTTCGCATTGAGGGGCTACTGCGTCTCGACGACCGGCGCAACCGTAGTCGGCGCCTCCTCCTTATCCTTGCGGGACGAGCCGTTGACGTTGATGTCAACGCTCTGCACGTCCGGGACACAGGTGCGTACCGCGGTAGCGATCAGCAGCGCGGAAACCAGGCCGACGATACCGCCGCCGATTGCCATCGCCTGGGCAGGATCGAGGCCAGCGTTGCGGGCGGCCGCGGTGAAGATGTCGCCAGCCTGGCCGTTTGCCTGACCCAGGCCCGGGAGGCCCGCCTGGTTAGCCAGCGCGAGCGGCAGCATCAGGACCAGCGGCACGCCAAGGCCGACGAGGGAAGCGATGCAGCGCGGGTCGGAGGACCCACCGGTGGCGTTGACCTTGGCGCCGACGAGCTTGTCGCCGCCCTGCTGGTCGCCGTTGCCACCCTTCTTCGAGGAGCCACCCGAGCTGCCGAACAGACCACCGTTGGCGTTGTCGCGGATGTCCGGGTTGGCGTTGTTCGTGACCACAACGGAGTTGTTCGAGCCGTTGTCGTTCGCGTTGCCGGTGATGACAACGGTCGGGTTGGCGTTGTTGGTCGCCACGACCGAGTTGTTGGAACCGTTGTTGTTCAGGTTGTCGCGCGGGTTTGCATTGTCCGTGACGACGACCGAGTTACCAGAACCGTTGTTGTTGGCGTTGCCGGTGACAACAGGGTTCGCGTTGCCCGTCACAATGGCCGAGTTGTTCGAGCCGTTGTTGTTGGCGTTGTTGGTGATGACCGGGTTGGCGTTGTTGGTGACCACAACGGAGTTGTTCGAGCCGTTGTTGGACCCGTTGTCGTTCATGTTGCCCGTGATAACCGGGTTCAGGTTATCCGTAATGACAACGGACGGGTTGCCGTTGTTGTTGAAATTGTCGCGCGGGTTCGCATTATCGGTAACAACCACGGAGTTGTTCGAACCGTTGTCGTGAATATCTACGGTCGGGTTCGCATTGTTCGTCACGACGACCGAGTTGCCGGAACCATTGTTGGAGCCGTTGTCACGGATCTCCACGGTCGGGTTGGCGTTGCCGGTGACGATGATGCCGCTCGGCTGCACCTCAACCTTGACGATGCCCTCCAGCGGGCTCTTGCCGTCCTTACCGCCACCGAGCAGACCGCCGAGAGCGTTGCCGATGACACCACCAAGGCCGGCGCCGCTGCCGCCTTCGGAGCCTTCGCCCTTGCCGCCACCGATCAGGTTGCCAATGAGGCTGCCCAGGCCGGTGCCACCGGTCGCACCGCCGATGATGCTTCCCAGCAGCGGGCCGAGAATGTCTGCTGCGGTACCTGCTACTTCAGCCGGGGTCTTGGACGGGTTCTTCGCAGCAATCTTCAGCGTTGCCTTGAACGTGTCCTTCGTGCCGTCGGCGTGGACCTGCTCGACGGAGACAGGCAGTTCAATGTCGCCTTCCGTGAAGGTGGTCGGCGGGGTGATGCGGACGCCGTCGGCGTCGGTGGTGACGCTCCAGCCGGTCGGCAGGCTCACGCCACCCTTGCTCAGGGTCACGCCCTTCGGCAGCTTGAGCGCATCCAGCGTCTTGGCGGAGGTGGACTTCTCAAAGTCGACCGGGTAGGTCTTCTCCAGTTCCTTTTCCCAATCGCCGACGGGGCGCTCGTCGATAACGTTCAGGCGCAGCGTGGTCGTGAACGCCTCGCCCTCGGCGGGGGTCACCTTCACGGCGATGTCCTTGTTGCCGGTACCAAAAGCAGTCGCGGACTGCGGGCGAATCACGGTGAGGGTGCCGTTGTCGTTACGGAAGTTCCAGTTGAAGATCGTGTTCGTCGTCGGTGCGACGGTGTCACCCGGCTGCAGTTTCAGGCCTTCGACCACTGCTTCCTTCTTGTTCCAGAAGTTGGCGGTGTTGAAGCGACCGTTGAAGGCGTTTGCGGTTGTCTTCGGGGCATTGCTTGTCGACGACTCCTCCGCCGGCGGGGTAGCCGTCGTCGGAGCCGGCTCAGACGTTGGCTCTTCTGCAGGAGCGGTCGTGGTCGGAGCGGGCTCCTCCGAGGTTGGGGCCTCAGGTGTCGGCTCCTCCGGCGCTGGGCAGGCGTCGGCAGGCTCGGTGAACGTGTTTCCCTCGGCCTTCTTATCCACGACGTTGACCTTCAGCGTGGTGTCGAAGGAAGAGCCGTCGGCCTTGGTTACCTTGACCGCAATGTTCTGGTTGCCCTTCCCGAAGGAGATCGCAGCCTCTGGACGGATGAGAATCAGGTTGCAGCCGCTGGTGCGGAAGCGCCATTTATTGCGGGCGAGAAGGAGTGCCGTTGCTTCGACCTTGTCGCCGGGCTCAAGCACAAGCCCTTCCACGACTGCTTCGTCGACGTCCCAGAAGTTAGTGGTGGTGTAGGTGGTGTCGAACGCGCTGGCGTCGACAGCTGCCGCCACCGGGGTGATGCTGACGGGGGATACGAATGGCGCCACCAGCGCCAGGGAGAGCGCGCCCGCCGCGATGGATACGCGTCGGGAACGTACAGTTTTTGCCATGGGGGCTCCTTGGGTCTGGGCGATAACGCCGATTCCTGGGTGTTTCCGCGAGATGTATCGCAAAACGTTCGTAAAGTTTTACACATGCGTAATAAATGCGGAATAGCTATCTGGGAATAGCCCCCGCTCGGGTGAATATGAAGCCAGGTACGCTCGCGGTGTGAGAGCTATGCAAACGGCTGATTTGGCCAATATTGAACGGAAGTTGCGGCGCCGCCGTCTATCCCCGCGCGATTTGGCTGCTATGCAGCACAAACTCGCGGGGATGGACTTGCGTGACATCGTCCGTTTGGTGGAGCGGCAGCCGTCGAGACGCGGTGCGGAGCTGGTGCGACTGCTGCCAGCGCCTCGAGCCGCTGTGCTTTTCGACGCCCTCGCGCCCGCCCACCAGGCCGAAATCGTCGAAGCCTTAGGCGATCATCAGATCCCCGGCCTGTTCGATGCCCTCGGCACCGAGGACTTGGTCATGCTGCTCGATCACATGGATCCGGAGGTGGCGGAGCGGGTTCTCAACGAGTTGGATGAGGACGACCGCGCCTACACAGACCTGATTCTCGCCTACGAGAAGGGGTCGGTCGGCCGTGTCATGTCGCCGAATGTGGAGGCGGTTGGTGCGACGGAGACGGCGCAGGAGGTCGTCGATAAGCTGCGCGCGCATGTTGATGACCTGGAGACGATCTACACCGTGCCAGTTATCGACGACATGCACCACGTCACCGGCGTACTCAGCCTGAAGGACCTGTTCAAGGCGCGTGCGGACGACGAAGTGGGCACCATCATGCGCGAAACCCCCACCGTCGTGGAGAGCGAAGACGCCGAGTATGCGGCGCGTCGCCTGCTCGCGTCTGGTCACCTCGCGTACCCGGTGGTGGATAACGGCCAGCACCTCGTGGGCATTTTTACTTACGACGAGGCCCAGGACATCGTCGAGTTCGCCGACAGCGAGGACTCCGCACGTCAGGGCGGTTCCGAGTCGCTGAAGCAGCCGTACCTGTCCACGCCGGTGCTCAACCTGGTGCGCTCCCGCATCGTGTGGCTGCTCGTGTTGGCGGTTTCCGCGATTCTGACCGTGCAGGTGCTCGGCATCTTTGAGGACACGCTCGCCCAAGTGACCGTGCTGTCCCTATTTATTCCGCTGCTGACCGGCACCGGCGGCAACACCGGTAACCAGGCCGCGACAACGGTGACGCGTGCGCTAGCGCTTCACGACGTGACCAAGGGCGACATCTTTAAAGTCATGTGGCGCGAACTGCGCGTCGGCGCGACCCTTGGTTCGGTGCTTGGCATCCTCGGTTTGGGTATCGCGTGGGCCGTTTTCGGGCAAGAAATAGGCATTGTGATCGGTTCCACACTTTTTTGTGTGTGCGCCATGTCCGCGACCGTCGGCGGCATCATGCCGATCATCGCTCGCGCAGTCGGCGCCGACCCGGCGGTGTTCTCCAACCCGTTCATCTCTACCTTCTGCGACGCGACCGGTTTGGTCATTTACTTCCTCATCGCCAAGAGTGTGCTTGGCCTGTAATAGTGTCCTGAACTGCCGTTTTGGTGGTGCGCCCTGCCGGGTGTAATGTTCTTCTTCGTTGCCAACAGGCACTGCGCCCGTAGCTCAACGGATAGAGCATCTGACTACGGATCAGAAGGTTGGGGGTTCGAATCCCTCCGGGCGCACCAATTTCGGGAAGGCCCCACACAGTTTGTGTGGGGCCTTCCCTTTTGCTTCTTTCGCGATTTTTCTGAGACGCAATTACGGCAAAGATTAATAAACCCTTTGAATCTGAATAAACACTGATTAAGCAGGGGCTTTAGATGTGAGTGCGCTTGAAAGCGCCTGTCCAAGTTGGTAAATTATTTGGAAGTCTCGCGCGGAAGTTCGTGTTCTATGTACTTCTTGCCCGAATTTCTCTCGTTATAGAAAAATCAACCATTGGAGCAATCTTGAACAACGCTTCCTCTCCGTTCGATTTCAACGCAAACTTCTCCGCGCGCCGTTCCTCACGTCGCGGCTTCTCCGGTAAGCGCACCGCCATTGCAGGCATGACCGCAGTGTCGCTGGCGCTGTCTGGCCTGGCCGTGCCGAGTGTTGTTGGTGGGGAGGTGCAGGTTGCGGGGGCACAGGCCGGCAAAGTTGAAGCGGGTAAGACAGGTGCGATCTCCTACGCCAAGGGGAGTCGTTTCTACGGAATTGTGAATACACACCAAAAGCCGCCGGCAGGCATTGATACTGTGCGCATCCGTATCGACCCTAAAGAGTCGGCTCGTGAGCGATTCCTGGGCACGGATTCTTTCCCAGTGAAGGCTACGGTCCGCTACGCCTCTACCGAATACACAGTTGATGCCACCGCAAACCCGGATTCTGATGGTCGCGGTTTTGTGTTCACTCTGGCAGAGCAGGTTAAGAATTTGCCAGCTGGTGGTTCCATTTCGTTTAAGGCGGACCAACAAACGACTGCCGACAAAGTTCGGGCAACGGGTGGTTTTACAAACGCATCGGGACATGTGGAATTCCTTTTGGGGAGTGCCTCCTATACGGAATTCGTCCGATATGAGGTAAACGGCGAGGGTGCCGGTGTGGCTCCTGGTATCACTGTGCGGTTGTTGAAAGAGAGCAACCGTGAGGAAGTAACGACGGCGATTACTGATGAGAACGGGTACTTCTCATTCAGAGGCGTTCCTCGAGACCAGAAGTACATTGTGGAAGTTGTTCCGCCTGCTGGGTACCAGAAGCCGAAGGAGTCGCCTTGGGATGCCGTTGCTCAGGGGGATAGGCCTCAAACCTCGCCGTTTAACCTGCGTCCTTTGGATAAACCAGTAGAAAAGGGAACCCTCAACGTAAAGCTCAAGGGAGTTTCGGGTGAAAACCCGGTTAGCGTTCGCGTTGTCGGTCAAGGAATTGACCAAACCTTCGACGGGATCGATCGGGACCTTTCTGTTTCAAACCTGCCGGTCGGTGACTACAGCGTCACCGTGATCACTCCCTACGGGTACAAGGTTGTCGAGCCGGATTCCGGTACGCAGCAGGCAAGTGTTAAAAGCGGCCTTGAAGAAAACATTGAATTCGATATCCGCGCAGCCGCGATCTTGAAGGTTGACCTCTCCTGGAGCGATGAGGAAGTACCGGTAACAATCCACGTCCAGGGGGAACACGTGAGTGGTTACCTCCGAAATATAGATGACAGCTTCTGGCTGACAGAGTTGCTTCCAGGTGAATACACGTTCACGGTGGTACAACCGGACGACTATTCTGGCACTGTCAAGGTCGGTGGGAAACCGGTTGCAGGCAATCGTGTTGATGTGCGGCTGGACCAAGAAAATCGTGTCGAGCTGAACGTTTCGCGTGACCGGGGCTCGATCACAGGCACCGTCAAAGACGAAGACGGCCCGCTTGCTGGCGTGAAGGTGACAGCTGGTGGACAAGAAGCAGTCACCGACAAGAACGGTAACTACACAATCTCCAATGTGAAGACCGGTACGCAAACGGTTTCTATCGTCGATGGCGGCAACTTAAGCAAATCTCACATGCTGCCAAACGCCGTGCAGAAACCGGTAAACAAGGGCGAGAGCACCCGTGCAGATTTCGTACTAGAGACTAAAAAGGGATCGCTGCGGGTAAATCTGGAAAACGTCTCCTCGTCGAATCCAGTGAACGTAACGGTGCAAGGGCCAGACTTCAATGACACGTTGGAGAATATGACTGGTTCCTTTTCGTTGAAACCCCTGAAGATCGGCGAATACACCGTGACAGTCACTCCGGTGAAAAAGGGATACTCGGTCGAGGGCCGCAATGAGGCCACGAAGCAGGTTGAACCAGATCAAGAGGCCAACCTCAAGTTCAAGGTCACCGCTGACAAGGTAGAAGGTAAGGTCACCGTTGTTAACGACGCGGGTACGCCGATGCCTGGCGTCAAGGTCACACTGAGCGACGGAACTTCAGCAACCACCAACGCGCAAGGTGTGGCTACGTTTACGGGGCTGACGCCGGGCAATTACGTCGCAAGTGTTTCCGCAGGCGAGTCGTTCTCCGGTGGTAGCGCGTCACTTAATGCGCGCGTCGGCGAGGGTGGCTCCACGACGCTGAGGGTGGGTTCCCTCAACCAAGTCACCGGCACGGTTGTCGACGATCTGGGTAACCCAGTAGAGGGCGCTACGGTCGTCGTCAAGCAGGGTGCTACCACCAAGACGACAAAGACCACGGATAAGGACGGCCGCTTCGACGCCGGCAAATTCGAGACTGGTTCGTACACCGCACAGGTGCTCGCGGGGAATACGTATAAGGCGTCTCAAGTTGAGTCCGTCAACGTTGAGCCAGGTAAGGGCACCAATGCCACTAAGCTGACGGTTCCGCTGATCCGTGGCGGACTTGCCGCATCGTTCTCTGGGCCGGTTGACCCCGCTTCGGTTGTCGTTACGGGTGGCCCGAAGAACATCAACCAGACGCTGAAGAAGACGAATGGGGGATACAGCCTGGATAACCTGTACCCGGGTAAGTACAGGGTCTCGGCAACGGCACCTCAGGACCACTCCATCGAGCCGAGCTTTAGAGACATTGAGGTCAAGTCCAAGGAAACCAACAAGGACGCAGCCTTCACCATTACTGCTGATAAGGGTTCGGTCTCTGGTGTTGTCAAGGATGACAATGATGAGCCGGTTAAGGGTGCGAAGGTTGTTCTTGATGATGGCAAGGGCAATCGTTTTGAGCGTGAGACTGGTACCGATGGCAAGGTTGATGTCTCTGATGTGCCGACTGGTGATTACACGGTCACTGTGACTGCGCCGGGTTATGACGAGGCGAAGACCTCTGTGAAGGTGGACAAGGATAAGGCGAACAACTTCGATGTAACGCTCAATCCGACTCCGAAGCCGACGCCACCGCCGGAACCGCAGCCGCAGCCGGAACCGCAGCCGCAGCCGGAACCGACCGAGGAGGAGACCACTCCGGCCGAGACCAAGCCTTCCATTACCGGCACAGTCAAGGACAAGGACGGCAAGCCGCTGCCGCAGGACGGCGAGGGTAAGCCGAATGTCACGGTTTACGGACCTGATGGCGAGAAGGTTGCTGAGAACGTAGAGATCACGGATCCGGAGGGCAACTTCGAGATCCATGGTCCGGACGACAAGCCGCTGCCTGACGGTAAGTACATCGTCGAGGTAGAGACGCCTGAGGGCATGAACAACCCGCGTCCGAAGATCGTTGAGGTCAAGGACGGCGAGTCTAAGCCGATCGAGTTCGAGGTCGACAAGTCGGAGCGTGACCGCAAGGATAAGTCTGACCGCATCGGTGAAAACACCGTCGGTGGTTGGTTGATCGATGAGCACGGTAACCCGATCCAGGGTGCAAAGATCAAGTTCATCAAGAAGGATGTCGCTGATCCGAACACCATCTCGGTCGATCCCCGCACTGAGGAGACCAAGGGACCGGAGTACTTCGACTACGAGATTCCGCTCAGCGTTGATGGAGACGGCTTCTTCGTCACCCCGGAGATCGATTTCCAGTACTTCCCTGAAGGCGTCGTCGATTTCGACATGGAAATTGAGCTGCCGGAGGGCTGGCCGGACACCGACATCAACGGCAAGCCGCTGAACCGTAAGGTCACGGTGAAGCAAGGCGAGCGGACCGACATGGGCGAGATCCGCGTCAAGGCTCCGATCGATCAGTCCATTGAAGGCAACATCAACGACGGCAACGGCAATGCTGTTCCGGGTACCAAGGTCGTAGTGACCGACCCGAACGGCGACTCCAAGATCATCGACGTTGATGAGAAGGGCAACTTCAAGATCGAAGATGTCACGCCTGGCGTCAACGAGATCGAGATCCTGACCCCGGGTAGCGACCGCGAGATCGACAAGATCAAGGTTCCGGTCCGCCCAGGCGACGACGTGAAGCTTCCGGAAATCAAGCTGACCAAGAACGCTTCGCTGAAACTGGAGAAGCAGGTCTGGGGGCGTGACGCCGACAACCTGGGCAAGGTTAAGGACAAGGATGGCAATCTTGTCGACGATGTCATGACCACCCTGCCCGGCGAGGATCTCTACTACGAGCTCTTCATCACCAACACCGGTGATACGCCGATTAAGAACATCGATATCGATGATCCGGAACTTCAGTCGCGCAACATCGAATTGAAGATGCCGGAAGGCTGGACTGCGGAGCTCGCCCCGGGTGCAACCGAGGTGATTAAGGCCAAGATGAAGGCTCCGGAGGATGCGTTCGACTTCAACAATGTCGCTACCGCCTTCGGTGAAACCTCTACTGGTGAAAAGGTAGGTTCCGCACCGGATTCGGCGTACACCAAGTTCATCAAGGCAGAGGTGCACAAGAAGGTCAACGCCCGCTTTGCTACCAACCCGGACAAGCCAGTTCGTATGGGCGTCGGCAACGCGCTGAAGTTCACCTACGAAATCCAGAACACCGGTTCTGCACCGATGGTGAACGTGGAGCTGAAGGACGCGATCTTTGAGGGCGATGCCAAGGACAAGGATGGCAACGACGTTCCAGCTGATCAGCTGAAGAAGGTCAAGGATCTTGAGATTAAGAAGCCTGAGGGCTTCAACGGCACGTTGCTGCCAGGTCAGCGTGTGATCTTCACTGCGGAGATTCCGGAAGGTCTGGCAACCAATGTCCGTCACCACAACCAAGCACAAGCAACGGGTGAACTCCCGACGCGTCCGGCTCGTGGCCGCGGCCTCGCGGGTGAACCGGACTACGGCGATGACCCGTCATCCACGCTGATCATCTCCCCGCGCGAGAACCTCAAGGGCAACGCTCACATCATCGTTGACCAGGGTGCTCCGCTGGCTGACAACCTGCGCCTGATCGCATGGGTTGATGAGAACCAGAACCGCACGCAGGACGAGAACGAAGGCCTCGCAGGGCTGAAGGTCAAGCTGGTTCCGACCGATGGTGGTCCGTCCATCGCGGGCGAGACCAACGAAGACGGCAACGTCTACTTCGAGTCTGCACCGTGGGGTGAGTACACCTTCGAGATCGACAACCCGGGCAACCTGCGTCTGATTGATCCGCGTGATCCGGAGAAGAACTCGTCCCGTGCGGGCTCGACCCTGGAGTCGAAGCCGTTCAAGGTTCGCGGCAAGTTCTCCGAGCCGTTCGAACTGCGTCCGGCTGCGGATGATCCGTCCCAGAAGGAAATCGTGATCGGTCTGCAGTTTGAGAAGGGCAACGGCGACATCGCTGCAGGTGGCGGTATCGGCAGGGACAACGAAATTGTTGGCGAGGACGGCAGCTCCCTGGGCAAGTGCCTGGCCACCGCATCCTCGGTATCCAACCCGGTTGCGTGGCTGGTGCCGATCGGCCTTCTCGGTGCAGTCGCCGGTGGTATCGGTGTGATGTTCGAAGACGAGCTCAACGCCGCGGCCGCACAGGCCAACGAGGCAGTGCGCAGCGTGATGCCGAACGTGAACATTGAAGTCCCGTCTGTGTTCAACCAGTTCCAGGCGCAGATCGACCAGGTCAACCGCCAGCTGTCCCAGATCAATCCGGCCGCCCCGGCTGCGGTTGCCGGTGTTGGCCTCCTGGCTGTGGCTGGTCTGATCATGGGTCTGTACTACGCCAGCTGCCAGCTCGGCTGGAACGTAGAGACCGAGGGCAGCAGCTCCAACAACAAGGCCGAGGCAACGGAGACCGCCAAGCCTGAGGAGCCTGCGGAACCGGCTGAAGCCTAAAAGCTGACCCGCCTACGAAACCGATGCAAATTGCTCGGCGAGTAGGCGGGTTTCGCTTTTGTTCGGGATGTATTGTGAAGTCCAAGGTTGGCGTATACATTCATATGTGGTTTTTGGGGGCGCTCGCGCGCGCTTTTTCTATTCTCGAGAGGTAATAATGGCAGCAACATCCAAGGCAAAACGTGCCGTCGGGCTTTCGCTCGCGGCAGCAGTCGCAGGCTCGATCGCACTCGTGCCGGTCGCAAACGCGCAGGAGAGCGCTACTGCGAAGGAGACTGCGCCTGTGACGTCGTCTGCTGCGGTGGACCCGGTGTCGTCGACAAGCAATGCGAGCAGCGTATCGACGACCCCAGCAACCACCCCGGCCACCACCACCCCCGTGGCGGGTTCGGCCGCGCCGGTCACGCAGACCCCAGCCAAGGACTCGAACCTTTCGGACGCTGCAAAGGCATTTGCTGCCCTGTTCTTGGATACGCCGGGTAACGGCACCGGTACCTCTGGCGCGCAGTACAACTCCAAGGGCCGCACCTACACCGCTCTTGCGCGCCACCCTGAAAACAAGCTGCTGTACGCCATCTCCCAGGACGAGGAGGGCAAGGACGCCGGCCACCTGCTGCGCATTAACGCCAACGATGGTGGTCTGATGGATCTGGGCAAGATCGACCTCAAGGGTGACGACGCCACCAAGATCGACACCGCTGCCTTCACCGCTGGCGGCACGCTTGTGCTGTTCGGCGAGGACAAGGTGTACACCCTGGATCTTTCCGACGATAAGTCGGGCGCCAAGAACACCCCGCTCGCGTTCACCACTAAGCCGCTGAAGATCGACGGCGTGAAGGAAGCCGGCAAGCCCGCCGCATGGGCTGCCGACGGTGAGAAGAACGAGACCTCGCTTGTCGCCCTGTCCACCAACGACAAGGGCGAGGCGTACCTGTGGCACCTCGACGTCGACGAGAAGGCCCCAGCCGCGACCCACACCGCTGTGACAGTGCCGGAAAAGGCACCCCTGCCGAAGGTAAAGGCACTGAACTACGCCTACAAGAACGAAGACGGCGAGTTCGTCTTTGCAGACGACGACGCGACCGCTATCCACGTGAAGGACAACGCGGTTTCTAACGTCGTCACCAAGGGTGATGAAGCTGACAACTTCGCCGGTGTCGCTGGCCTCAAGCTGCCTGGCCGCGACAACCCGGAGACTGGCGCTGCTACCCCGACCGCAACCCCGGGCAGCGAGACCCCGACCAACCCGGCCACGACAACGACCACGCCTGCAACCGAGACCCCGACCAACTCGGCCACGACCACCACGCCTGCCACCGAGACCCCAGCGACTACGACCCCATCCGCGCCTGCGGCTGAGGACGACTGGGTCATGGAGGTCCTCGTCCGCACCGATGACAACAAGGCTGTTGAAGGCGCTGAGTTCAAGAGCGCTGATGGCCGCGTTGCCGGTAGGACTGGTGCCGACGGACGCGCAAACGTCGTGTTCGATCTGAATAAGGACGCTAAGGATCGCAAGCTGATCAAGCTCACCTTGATCGAACCACCGCACGGCTACAAGAACACGGAAATCCAGGTCCAGCGCAACGCGAAGACCGCAGAGATCGTTCTCGCCCGTGATCCGAACGTGACCACGCTGAACCGTCCGCAGCAGATCTTGAAGGTGATTGACGAGCTCAAGCCGATCGCCACCAAGGTTCTCGGCCCAGCAGCCGCAATGGCCGGCGCCGCGGGTCTCGCAGGTGCCGGTGGCGGTGCGAAGACCACGAAGTCCTCGGCGACGCCACTGCCGCTGAAGACCACCCCGAGCCGCTCCACGGGCCGCACCACGTCCGTGAAGAACGCAAGCAACAACTCCAACCGCGTTGCTGCGAAGGGTTCGACTTCCACGAAGAAGACCACCACCTCCTCCAGCAAGGAGCGCGATGGTGATCTTGCGGATACCGGTACGCCGATGCGCGCCGTGATCTCCCTCGGCGTCCTGCTGATGCTGGTGGGTGGCGCCTACCTGGCGCTCGGCCGTCGCCGCGAGACCAACGAGAACTAAAAACCAGGCATAGAAACGCCCGCCGGATTCGACACCGGTGGGCGTTTCCGCGTCTGTGGGCTGATCGTCTAGCTGGGCTTGTGATGCTGCTAGACGGTCTCGTTTTGGCCTCTGTGTTTGCCCTGGTGGTGTTGGGGTTGTTTGTCGTTATGGGGCTGATCGTCTAGCTGGTGTTTCGGGGTGCTAGACGATGAGCGTTGGGGTGGTGTTCTCCTGGTCTGCTAGTGGTGTTCGGGATTGTGCTAGCAGATCGAAAGATGCCGGTGGTGTTTGTCCAGGTCGTGTTGGGCATGGTGTTTATTAGTGGGCTCATCGGCTAGTTGGGCGCGAAACGTACTAGCAGAACAGGGCTAAAGCGCCCTGTTTTTCGTGTCTCGAAGGCTATTGTTGCGTGTGTGCTCGTAAAACGGGGGTAATTTCCGGGGGTAAGCAGGTGGTGCGGATTGCTGAACAATCCGCACGTCACACCCATTTCGAGCCGTTTTCACAGTCGTTG